>JADMIO010932596.1_pt1 | contig 63950 bp, 88 predicted proteins | sample 8958161 | NCBI WGS metagenome assembly JADMIO01 (sample SAMN16585339, study PRJNA669376) | soil metagenome | isolation source: Crop rotation soil | place: USA: Cullars Rotation, Alabama | collected 2011
TCATCGCGGCGGCGGTCGCCTTGGTGAGGAACGCGACGGTGTCGCGCTTCGGCAGGGCAATCGCCCCGCTCTGGCCGTAGTAGACGACGTCCCGCTGGGTATTCGCCGGGATGTTGTGCTGCCGCTCGCCGATGGCCGACAGGTCGGTGTTCAACCCGTAGGTCACTCGCGCGAGCAGGTCATGCGCCTTCACTTGCGTGCCCTTGTCGCCACGCCGCTTCAACTTGATGAACGGCGCGTTGGCGATGTCGGACACGATCGCGAACTCGTTGTCGATCCGGAGCCACATGCCGACCGCGATGCCGGTCGTGGCGGTGAGCTTGCACGTGTCGTCGGCTGCGGTGAGCGCGACGGCCAGCGTGGTTTGAGTCATGGACATGGTCGAGTTCTCCTACAAGACCCGAAAGGAAAAGGTGGTCAGGAGGAGAGGCAGCAATGCGCCGCCTCCCCCTGAAAGCACCGAGGGTTTAGGCGGCGACGCGGCACGCCATCTCGCGACGAGTGGCGTTCCAGCCGTAGAGCAGATCCACGCGGGCAGGCGCCTGGTCGCTCATGATGTCGTGGTCCTTGAGGAACCGCACCGAGATGCCGAGCGCCTTGTTGCTGATGCGCTCCGACACCCACAGTCCTTCCGGTTTCTCCAGGTCCGCGAACACCAGGGCGAAGGCGTCCTCGTGGTAGATGAGCCCCTGCGCCGTCTCGACGCTCGCGTAGCTCGAGGCGTGGCCGAAGATCGTGATGGCCGCGTCATCGGCCGGCGAGGCGCTGACGGTCGCGTAGTTGCCGGTGGGCGTGATGCCAGGCCAGATCGGAATCGTCATGTTGCCAGAGCCGTCCGACGCGGTATCCGCGGTAACGACCTGGTCGGACAACCGACGCACCGACTGGTAGGACATCGGGTTGATGTCCTTCACGCCGGCGATCTGGATGACGTCGCCCTTCTTCAGGCGCGTGGCCGCCGCGGCCGTCCAGCCGTCCGTGACGAGCGACGTGCCGGTCTGGCTGGCGCCGTTCACGAGCGGCGTGCCGCCGAGCGCGCCCACGGTATGGGCCGTGACGTTGTTGTCCACGAGCCACTTCTTGATGCCGAGCGCGGCGCCCGAGAACTGGCCGGTGACGAACGACTCGCTGATGAAGCGCGCCGGGTTGAAGATGGCCTGCGACGCCGACACGAGGTACTGCTCCATGTCGGGCGAGATGACCGCCGTGTACGGGCCAGGCACCGCAGTTTCGCGGAGCTTGGTGACGGCCGTCTGATAGACGCTGTTCGCGGCCTGCGGCAGCGTGCCCGTGGTGCCAGGCGTGACGCCCGGTGTGCCCACGGTGCGCGGCACTTCCTTGTACATCCGCGACAGTCCGTCGTAGTCCACCTGATTCACCAGGGCTTCGACGGCCGGCATGATGTAGTTCTTCCGATACTCATCGACCTCGAGGGTCAGTGAGGCGGCGGAGAACTCGATGCCGATGTGCGCCTGGTCGGTGATTTCGATGTTGAACGTGCGATTTTCGACAGGCACGGGCGTCATCGCCTGGCCTTTGGAGACGCGGTACCGCTGCGGCAGACGGCCCTTCACGAGGTCGCCGACCTTGGCGCCCTGCACTTTGTAGGCGCTGTCGTATCCGCGGTTGACGTTCTTGGAGAACACCAGCTCGTTGACAAGCAGACGAGCGGTGTCCTTCATGACCCACGTGGGGTTCACGATCGTGTTCATGAGTCGGTCCTTCGACGGCGCCGGTCAGGCGCCTGGGTTAGGTCCGACGCGCGCTGCGCTTTTTTTCCTCTTCGTTGGTGCGCCGGACCCACTCCGCGTATTCCGCGTCGTTGTTGTAGTCCAGCTCGTCGAGAGACTTGCGCGACGGCGCCGTAGATCGCCCTCCCCCAATTGGCCGGATGGGGTCAGGTGCCGATGACACGGTCGCCGTCGAACCAGAGCCAGTCTTCGCAGGTTCGAGGCGGGAGGTGAGCTTACCGAGCGCCACAAGGGCGAGGCGCGGAGGCATGTCCGCGATGCGGTCGGCCTCTTCAGGCCGTTCCGCGAAGTACGCCAGCAGGGGCATGGGGTTCTCCATGCTCACGACGGCGTCTACCATTGCGTTCGTCGCGGAGCGGCTGAACACGTCAGCCACCGCGATCGCGAGGTCCCTGTCTGCACCGAGTTGGTACAGCACTTCGGCGCCCGCCGGGTGATGGCGGACGAGGTCACGCACGAACGGGACCTGCGGTACGTCCTTCAGATTGGTCTTCACGACCTGGTCGAAGTCGGGATGCGCGGCGCGGGCCTTGGCAATCCGTTCGTCATGCGCGCGGGCGGCCTGTTCCTGCTGCGTGCGGATGGCGTGCTCGCGCTGCTCGCGCTCGATCTGGGCGCGCGTCTGTCGGTCGCGCTCCGAGAGCATGAACTCCAGGCGCCGGTCGTCCCACTTGCGGTGTTCCTTCTGGTACTCGTCGAAGGTCTTGCCCTGCTCGTCAAACGTGGCCCACTCCGGCTCCGGTTCAGCGAACGTCTGGGCCTGTGTCGAGGGACTGGGCGCGACGGGCGGCGTGCTGGTCGTTGGCGATGGCGCGGGCGCCGGAGTCGCGGAGGCGCGCAGGTCGGCCAAGCGGCGCTGCTCGGCGGCAATCTGGCGGCGCACTTCCTCGCGCTCGCGGACGTGGGCGTTTATTTCCGCCTGGAGACGCGCCTTGCGCTCCTTGGCGGTTTCCTGCCGCGGCTCCTTCGCCTTGGCCTCGGGCTTCTTCGGTTCCTCGGCGGTCGCTTCGGGCGCCGGCGGCTCGGCGACGGCCGGTGTCTCCGTCTCGGGGTCCGTCTCGGTCGCGGCGGAGGCGTCCGCCTCGGGAGCCTCTTCGGCGTCCGGGTCAGGCGCGGTCGGGAGCGGCTCGCCTTCGGTCAGAATCGCCCGGAGCGTCTCTTCGGTCTGCACGAACCCGGAGCCAGTGGAGGAGCTTTCCGCGTCCCAGCCGTCCTGGGCGACAGATACCGTCGGAGTGGGTACACCCATATGACTCGCTCAGCGTGGCAACCCTGAAACGGGAGATGTCGCCATTCAGACGCGTTCGGGCCAGTGCCACGTGCCAGGCGCTTTAGCGGGGTCGTGGAAACACTCGTTGTCGAAGTACTGGCCGTTCGGGTTGAAGACGGCGAGCGAGACATTGGTCCCGGTGCCGACGCCGGTGATGATGGCGGCGCGACAGACGCCAGCCGGAAACTCGCCACCTGGGGTTCCAAAGGCGACGTAATGCACGATTCGTCCGACGCTCGGCTGCTGTTCAATCATCAGGTCCTCAAGTGCGCGCCGCCGGTAGTGGGCGTCATGCGGGTCGGTCAGACTCACTGGAGATAGGTCCGCAGCAGTTCCATGCGAATGCACGGCGGGGTCGAGGTGTTGTCCTCGATGCAGACCTCGAAGTTGTCGTCCACGTGCTGACCAAAGACGATGCGGGCGCCTTGGGCGTCCTCCCGCTCGAGCGTCTTGGGCGCCTTGCGCTGGGCCTGGGCCGTGAAGCCGGCGGCGAACAACGCCAGGGCGACGAGCACGAGCACGACGTTGTGTCTCACCCAAGCCACCACAATTGGTTCTCCAGTGCCCAGCGGTTCAAGACGGACACGCCGATGTTGAACGTCCGGTCCGGCGTGAACCACGCGAACCGGTAGGTGTAGACCGTGATGGGTCCGAGCTTTAGAAAGCAGCCGACGTCATCGCGACGCCCCATGACGGTCCACCAGCGATAGCGGAGGTCGTTCTCGGCACTCATCATGGGTTGCTGCGCGGATCGTGGGCGTCCCCGCTCGGGCCGACACCGACATCACGGGGCGGCCGAATGAACTCGCGGAGCATCTGGCCGGCGGCTGGATGCGGCGCCGAGTGCAGCACGCGGTTCCCGCCCTTCTCCTTCTTGTCGCCGTCCTTCTCGGAGCTGCTCCCGGTGGGCTCTGGCGGCGCGAACACCGCGCCGAGGGTGTGCTGCATCGCAATCTCGCGACGCTTGTTGAGCGCCTTGAGGTTCTCGAGCGCGGCAGCGGCAGCGGCCTTTGCCTCGTTCGCGAGCATCTCCTGCTCCGCTTCGAGTGCCTTAATCGCCTCTTCGCTCGTGAGCTTCGCCTTCTCGATGGCGACCTTCGCCCGGATTTCGTCCATCGCGATTTGCCGGTCGTTGGCGAGCTTGGCTTGGGCCATCGACACCTCGGCGTCCACCTTGTAGGCGTCGGTCGCGATCTGCTGCTGCGCCTGCTGAAGCGCCTGCCCCATCTGCTGCATCTGCATCTGCATTTGCTGCATCTGGGCCTGGATGGCTGGCGGAATCCCGCTCACGTCCCCCTCGTCGTTCAGATTCGGGTTCATGCTGCGGAGCCGCTTCGCCAGGCGATCGGCGAGCGGGCCTTCCATCTGCTCGGCGTAGATGTCGATGATGGCTGGCGCGACAGCGCCCTTGGTCGTCTCGAGCAGCGTGGTCATCAGCTCGATGTTGGCCTCGCGCTGCGTGGCATCGGCGCGGCCGACGCTGACCTGGCACATGTACTCGCCGCCGTCGTTCAAGTTGTAGGTAATCGGCTGCGGCGGTTCGGCCTGGGGCTGGCCGCCCATCATGCGGCGTGCGCCGCCCATCATCCGGGCGAGCATGCCTGGAGGCGCCTGTTGCTGGACCGGTTGCGGCATGCCGTCCGGGTTCGGGATGAACGGGACGCCCAGAATCGCGTGCTTCTCGTCGCGCGGGTCGTCCCCGAGCAGGCGAACGATGCGGCCTTCGCGGTCGTAAATCTTCGGGAGCAGGTCAAGCAGCTGGCGCGCCTCGTACGGCATCGAGTGGCTGGCGAGGTTCTCCAGGTAGTGGCTGCTGCTGTTCTCGCCCTGCTGTTTCAACTCGCGGATGGCGCGGCCGGACCGCTCCGACGACATCTGGCCGAGGCTCGGGTCGAAGCGGCCGGTCGTGGACTTGACGTCCGCCTCGGCCTCGCGCGCTAGGAGCGTGATGCCTTCAAGCGGCGCCTCCCAGACGTTGCGAATGGGCGGGCCGTATTCCTTCTCCGTCTCGGCGTCGAACTGGTGATACGGCAGGTAGGGCTTGTTGCGGACGTTGGCTTCCGCCCACTCCGCTTCGTAGCCGTGGATTTGCTTCGGGTCGAGCAGCCAGGGCGCGCGGGTGGACAGGGCGACCAGTTCCACCTGGGACGAGCGCATGTAGTTGTAGCTGCGCTGCGCGTCCTTCGCGTTGAAAATCATCCCCTTGAAGACGCGGTCCTTGCCATCGACCACGTACTTCTTGCCGGTGACGCGAATGATGGGAATGAACCGACCGGGCCAGTCGCTTTCCTTCAGGAGCTCGGAGCCGCAGTGGACGGAGTGCTTGATGACGCGGACGGGCACCTCGCGCGTGCGGATGCCCGGACCCTTCGGCACCTCTTCGCCGGGCTCGAGCAGGACCTTGTCGCCGTCCTGCGGGTTGAAGACCAGCGTCTTCATGACGCGGTCCACGCGATACATCTCGGCGAGCCGGATACCCTCGTCAGTGACCCACTCGACGTTGACGTCCGTCTCCGAGGTCAGCTCGTCGGACGAACTGCCGCCGGTGAGCGTGCGCTCGGTTTTGGTGCGGAGGTAGTTGGCGAGCTTGCTCTTCCCGTAGTCTCGAAGGAAGGACGCCTTCGACACCATGCCGGTGATGATGGTCCACTCGACGTCCGAGCCGTCCGGTTCGACGCTGAACGGGTCCTCGTAGACCGAGCCTTGGTTCTCGATCGCCTTGATGAGGATGTCTTGGTCGAAGTCCCCGTCGTTGGCGTAGTCGGTGACGATGCGGTAGAACCCACGGCCGCACTTCACGGCCCGCTCGAGCGCTGCCATGCGCGCGGCCTGGGCGTTGGAGTCCTGCTCGATCGCGCGAATCATCCCCTGCCGAAGGTTCGCGCCGTCCTTGCTGGCGTTCCCGCCCTTTGGCTTGATGCGGATGCCGAGTCGGGCCTGACGCGCCTCGTTGATGACCTGCTGAATCGGTTGGTCCAGCTTGTTGATGACTAGGCACGGGCGGGCGGCGATGCCGCGGGCCTCGTCCGCCTGGCGCATGCGGCGGCTGTCCTCGGGCCAGTGGTCCTCGACGAAGGCGCGGTCGAACTTCAGATCGTCGAGTTCCCGCGCCCGCTGGTTCTTGTCGGCCTCGTTGACGAGGGTCCAGCAGTCGAGGAAGAACTCGGCGAGCTTCTGCTTCCGGTCCGTCTCCGGGTCGGAGGCAGTGTCGTCCCCGTCGCGCTTGGCTTTCTGGTAGCGCGCGTTCCGCTCGGGGTCGTCGGAGAGGAAATCCATCGGTGACTACGTCGTGGTGGCGTCGGCCGCGGCGTCTTTCAGGCCGACCCTGACTTCGAGCAGCGCCTTCGCGGCGGCCTCGCAGCGGGGAATCCCGTCCTCGCCCATCACGAGCGGGACGGACCGGTCGTGAACCTCTCGGCACGGCACGCAGTAGAAGGCGCGCCCAGTGAGCACGAGTTGGCGCATCCGGCGGAGGCGCTCACGCGCCCCCTGGTGCCGGGTGAACACGTAGCGGCCGGCGGGCTTGGTCGCCTGTGCCTCGGCTGGTCCGGATGTCGCCGTGACATCGGCCTCCAGGGTCACAGGGCTTGGGCTGATGGACGAATCCATCAGTCCGTCACCTTTCCGGCGATGACGTCGAAGCGTCCCTGGCCGAAGTAATCGACGACCAGGCGTAGCCCGACGCCTGATTTGGAATCCGCCCATCGCTCGCAAATCCACAACCCTTCTGGCAGGTAGTTCGGTGCGCTGACGATGGTGTACCCCTCGCGCGTCACCGTCTCTCCCAACTCGGAGACGGCTCGGTCCAGGGCGTGTCTGGCGGCGTCTTCGGTGTCGCACTCCCGCAACTGGAACAGGGTGGAGAATTGCCGAAGGTTCGCGTGGTCGATGTTCTGGCCGGCGTGCTGGGCCAGCATGGTGCCGTAGCGCCGCATCAGGGCTGACGTGTCCGCAAAGACCGCCAGTTGCGGCATCTCTTCCGGGAGAGCCTCGTCGAGATTCAGGGGCTCCATCTAGCAGTAGCCGCCCTTCTTGCCGCCCTTCTTGCCCTTGCTTTTCATGGCTGTGCTCCGTCAGTGATGTCAGTGATTCAGTGAACGAGGTCCGTAGGGTCTGCGCCGGCCTTTAGCTTGTCGAGGAACGCTTGCGGGGAACCGTCCGGGCCGTAGAAGAACCGCCGGCCCGCGTCGCTGGACCCGGACTCGATCTCCCAGCCGTCGTTGATGTCCTGGTCGCTTGGGGGTTTCACTTCCTCCAGGTGGTCGAGGGTTTCGCCGGCCAGCCGCTCGACGCTGGTCGTCAGGCCGTGCCGTGCGGCCATCGTCTCGATGTCGTGCGGGTCGCCGAACTGGTCGATGACTTGCCGGCAGTAGAACCGGAAGACCGCGTCGGCAATCCTCGCGACGACCTCTCCGCTCGCCTTCGGGCCGATGAGCACGCCGAATTGCGCCGCGAACGAGTTGCGCCAGGCCATCGGCCCAGCGTTCACGACGGCGAGGAGGGTGGGTGGATGCGCCGCCACATCGAACATGAGGTCGGAAATCCACCCATTGAGGCTGTTGGTGACTTCAGCGCGAAGGTCTGGCATCCAAGCGCCAGCGTGGCTGGCGCCTCAGCGGAGATGTCGCCATTGACGGGATGGCGACGGGAAAGGGGGCTAGCGGACGTGCGGGTACTGTGTCGCGGTTGGGCCGGGGCAGTCGTGGGCGGTGCGCGTCCGCATCGTGTCTAGTTGAACGACGCCGCAGACGAGGCAACGAATGCCGGAGGCGCTGGAAGGCTCCCATATGTGCTGATACGCCGGCCGCTTCGGCTCTGAAGGTTCTGGCGCAGCGGTCGGGCCGGGGCACTCACTGCCGTCGATCGAGGGTTGGGAATACTTGCCACAGACGCGGCAGCGCAAGCCAGAGTAGGCACCGGAGGCGGCGGCACTCTCCCACATATGGTTCAGACGCTTCGGCTCTGGCGCGTCGAGCGGCAGGCAGCGCCATGTGTGCTGGCAGCGGGTGCATGTGAGGTGAAGATGCTCCTCCCGAGGTGGGTTCCAGTCTGGACGCGCGTTCAACCAAGAAAGATCCAAGTTCATCGACCCGCACTTCGGGCACCGCTCGGTGTTGGAGAACTTCTTCAGGGTCGTCATGGCTAGTCGTGGCCGAACTGGTCGTTGACGTCCTGCATCAACTGTTCGAGCGTTGGGGCGGTGATGACCGTTCGCGGCACGTGGTAGACCCAGACTTCCTCGACGAAGTCCTTGCCGTCGAACCAGACGAGCCCGTTGAAGTTCCATCCGGCGTGCCGACCGTAGACCTTTAGTGGCGCCGCGCGAAGGGCGGCCTCGAACCCGTCGTCGATGCTGTGGTCGCAATTCGACATGCCTTGAAGGTTTGGGAGCGGCTGAGCATCAGGCGGGCATTGGCTCTCCAGATGAAGTCGGCGCGTGGTCGACAGGATGTTTGTTGTCATGCGGTCGCTCCTGGGTCGGGAATCGCGAGCCCGAGCTCGGTGGCCGCGAAGGTGCGGACCTGCTCGAGATACTCCTGAAATTCTTCGGTCGTGAGGCTCGCCGTGCTGCGGCGCCGCGGGAGCTTCGCGCCGCGCTCGTCGTGGCGCTGGAGTAGATGCCAGGCAATCGCCTCGTGCGCTTCTTCCGGCGTGTAGCCGAGGTACTCGGCAATCATCGCGACCACGACGCCCCAGTAGTAGCGGTTGGCCTGCGTCGACCGTTGAACCTTTCGCTTGCGAAGGAGCAGCTCCACGCGCTGGCCGCGAAAGGTGGCGGCGTAGGCGAGGAACCGGTCGCGGGCGTCGAGGCGGATGCGGCCCTGGTCATCGATGGATGCTAAGAAGAGGGGAACGGGAGAAGTCACCAGCACACGATGGCGGCGGAAGAGTGAATACCGCGCTACTCGGCTTCAGGCTCGTGATTTTCACAACCTTGCCGTCCGGCGTGAACGTGGTCAGCCGGTCGGCGTCGTACTCCCTTGCCATTTCGAGCGCCTCGCTTTCACGAACCAGGGTTTGGGCTGAGAGAAAGAAGTTGCGGTTCCAGCCGCCCCACGCCACCGCATAGACGAGCGGGTCCATGTCCGGCGCCGGGATGAAAATCTTCTTCGCCCCTGGCACCCACAGGAGGCGGTCCCAGTCGAAGGTTTCGGCAAGGCCGATGCCGGCCGCGGTGGTGGCGAGGGTCTTCAGGAGTTGTCGTCGGTCCATTTACGTCAGTCTCCGTATCGCTTCGGCGTACGCGGCTTGGTCGGCGTTGTCCCCCAAAATGACCTTGTCGGCCGAGCCGTGGCCGGCGACGTCGAGCGCCTCGGCGATGTGGATGTTCTTGTCGGCGAGGTTCGCCTCGCTCGCGAGCCATCGCTTGAACCCGCGCCACGAGCCGACGTAGAGCACGACAGGGCGGGTCATGTGTCGAGGCTCCTGAGACGCGCCTGATGTTCCTCAAAGAGCCGGCGGTTGGCGACGGCGACTGGATGATCGGCCGGGAATCCCAGGTCCGCCCACTCGGAATGTCGACGATTGAGTTCGCGTTGCGCTTCCACCATCGCCGTGGCATACCCGCTTCGCTCCGGCACAGTGAAGCCGTCCGGCACGCGGACGATGATCGGCCCGCGTCATGGGGTTACCCATCCATGCGGTAGGCCATGTCCGGGGGCCACAGCGACCGCCCACCGTCATGACAACCTCGTCTCGAGGTATTTCCGCACGAACGCGCTGTCGTACTGGTCGCCGTCGCGCCGCTCGTTCATCTGTCTGTGAATCACCCGTATTGCTTCACGCATGTAGATGAGATCCCAGTCAACCCATCCCGCCGCTGGCGGCAGAAAGAACGTCTTAGCGCCAGGGGTCCACAGGAGGCGCTCGGGGTCGAGCACCAGGGCGGGGACGGCCAGGCCGAGCAGTTGCAGCAGGCGGCGCCTATCCATTGCAGACTCCAGTCAGCGCGCACCGCACCAGCGTCACCACGCGCCAGCCGAGCATAACGAGCGCCGTGCCGATGCACACCAGGAGTAACGGCACGAAGAGGCGTCGCGCGAACCAATCGAGCGCCCGCATGCCCCATATGTCTTGGTCATCCATTGGGCACTCCCAGCGCCTCGCGTTCCGCTGGCGTCAGCTTCGCGAGCGCCACCTCACGGAGTTGTTGCACTCGCGCGGCCTCTCGCTCTTCCGCCTGGCGCTTCTCGTCCGCCGTCTTGTGCTCGTCCCACCAGTCGGCGAGCTGGCGCGCGTCCTTGTTGCGGCCGTCGTAGACGATGCGGTTGCGCGTGGCCTCGTCCATGTGGCTCAGACGCATGCAGAGTTCGACGACGAATTGCTCGAGCAGGCCCGTGTTGCCATAGGGGTCGTTCGCGGCCCTGGCAATCTCAAGAGGGACTCGCTGTCCCGTGGCGGTGAGCAGGTAGCGCAGGCACCGTGCGGCCCGCCGCGACTCACACTCGTAACTCGTGGGCTCCATGTAGTCTGAGCGGCAGGGCATGGGTCAGTCCTTCCGTCGCAGCCGTTCTGTGAGCTTCCACTCCCTGTCGCGGACGTCGTCCTCGTGACGGCGCCGGATTTCGCGCTGCATTTCCCACCACTGGTCTTCGGTCCGCCCGAACCAGAGATTCGCCAGGGCCACGCTCAGCCCGAACAGGACGGACGCACCAAGGATGCCCAAGAAGGCGAACGGAAGGAGTTCAGTCATGGCGTATCAGCAGGATGAGTCTAATGATGAGCAGGACAAACAACAGGGCGGCGCACCCGGCCTGCACGTAGGACAACACTTCCATCCGGTCGAGCGTGGCCTCAAGGCTCGGCGAGTTCAGAATCCACCAGGCGAGTGTCATCGGCGATACCTCTGCGGCAGTCTGACCTTGATGACGTCGCCGGTCCTCTGGCTCCAGTCGTAGGCGGCCTCGTGCAGCATGGTCGTCTTTCCACCACGACGGCCCCACGTGACCATCACCATACTGAAGGCGTCGGGATGCCATGCCAGCGCCTCCTTGGCCCACAGGTCCACCGCCGGCAGCCCACGGACAGCCGCGACCGCGGCAACCGGCGCAGCGGCGAGGCGGACGAAGAGCTCGCGGCGGGTCATTCGCGCGGCTCCTTGGCGGCGTCCTTCTCTTCTTGATGTTTCTTGTACGCCTGGTCGTAGCGCCGGTTCATGGCGCGGATTTCGGCCATCGGGTCGGGCGCCGCCGGACCGTCGAGTCGTTGGTCGATTTCCTTTTGGATCTTGGCGCGTGGGTAGCCGTCGCGTCTCCATCTCTCGTACAACTCGGCGCCCGAAGGGTTGAATCCGGACAGCGCGTGGCTGATTTCGCTCGACGGCCACATCAGGCGCACGCGGAGGTGGTCGTCGCTGTCCTGGTCGACCTGCAACAACCGCTCGCGACCATCGTTCAGGGTCAGTTCAAGCGTGATGGCCTGGATCGGTTGGTCCGGCGGTGTGACGGACACGCTGTTGATGGTCGCCCCGAGTAGGAGCCTCCAGTCGATCGCTTGGTCGAGGTTCATCGCAGTCCTCCGTCTGCCACTCCGGGTCGCTCCACTTGTCGGCGAGCGCCCGGAGCGTCTCGCGCTCGTTCAGGTTCGCCACCAGCACCACGAGCCAGCCCATTTACCACGTCCTCGTCCCTGGCACCTTCCACCGCTTCGAGAGATCGGCGAGTTCGGCGCGCTGCGTGAGTAGCTCTTGCCGCAGCCTCTCGGACATCTCGCGCTGCTCGTAACAGAGCTTGTAGACCCTTAACTGGTCCGCCTCCAGGTGCGCGACCGTGGCCTCGATGCGCTCCAGGCGCTTGTTGATGAGACGTATCGCGGCCCAGACGAGGCGCGGGCCGAGCGTGGGCGGTGCCTTCGCCATCAGAACAGCGCCAGGAGCGGGCCGGCGGTGGTGACGATGCCTTTGAGTTCGCCGATCGTGACCTGGTGCTTCTCGAGCACGCCCAAGGCCTCGGCCACGAGCGGCGCGACGGTATCCACGTTGGTCTTCCCCGCTTTCCGGGACGCCTCGTAGCGGGCGTACACCGGCTGCAACTCATTGACGATGCCTATCCAGTCGCCAAGGGTTCTGTTCATGGGCCGCCTTTCTGTTGGTGTGCCCAATTGTCGCATGCGGCAGGGCGTTAGCCGCCCATCCAGCTATGCCCGCTCGGTCCGCCGCGGAACGCCGGCCGCACGGGCGGAGGCTTCGGCTTGTCCTCGGGCGTCTTGTGGCGGACGGCCAGGCCGCGGAAGGCGTCGGCGGGATGCGAGCTCCAGTCGTGGACCGGTTCGTCGGTGAACTGTTGGTACTTGTCCGACCACGTCTTCCGGTAGTGCGTCAGGGCGTCGATGCCGTCGCGGCAGCGGTCCTCGTCGAAGTAGCAGCGCGGGAGCAGCTGCCGCACGGCGGCGATGCCATCGGCGAGCGAGAGCTTCTTGGTGACCTTGAACCGCAGCCCCAGCCGGCGGGCTGTCTCGAGCCGGGTCTTGCCGGTGCCGAACTCGGTCACCTCGATGTCGTGCGGCCCCCAGTGCTCGCCGTAGGTGTAGCCGCGCTCGTCGGCCCGCTCCTTCAGTTGCCGGATGTAGTACTCCAACCCCTGCTCGGAGCCGGTCAGGTAGTCGATGACGCGGACCTCGCGGGACTTCGCCAAGGACTGCGTGAACCAGATGGCCGTCGCATCGTCCACGCCGATGTCCCAGTCGGTATCGACCGGAATCGCCGGGTCGAACGGCACGCGCGTGATGCGGCCGTCCTTCCGCGCCTGGGCAATGAGCTTGCCCCAGTAACTCCCCTTGATGGCCGCCTCGGTCGAGAGATGCCACTCCTGGTCGAACTCTTCCTGGGTCATGATGCCCTTCCCTACCAACTTCACGTCGTCGGCGATGGCCTGCCGAATCATGACGATCGCGGCGTCGTCTTCCTGCGCCAGGCTTGCATCGACGTCCTGCCAGAGCGTGAACCACTCCGCGTCGCCCTTGGCCGCCTCGAAGATGCGATAGAGCTGGTTCTTCCCGCGAATGGTGCCTTCCCAGATGCAGTAGCCGAGATGGTCGGCGAGCGCCTTCGAGATGACGTCGCCGAACCCGGTGGGCGGGTGGTCGCCATACTCGTCCAGGCTGATGCCGCTGAACGCCCCGCCGCGGAGCTTGTCGATGTTGTCGGCGCCGAAGAGTTGCACGCGCCGGATGTGGCCCTTCCGGACCTTGCCGGTGTCCTGGTCGACGACCGGGATGTCGATGCGGAGCTCGCTCTCGTTCGTCTCGTGGCCGGGAATGAAGCTCGCGTAGTACTTGAGCATTTCCCAGGACGTGAGTTTGGCCTGCTTCAACTGGGGCAGGACGTGTCCGTAGTGCCGCACTCGCAGAATCTCTCGGAGGTGCGCCTCGGACAGGTCCGGCTTTTGGTGGAGCAGGTAGCGGCGCGTCCAGTCGTCGTCGGTGGCCGCGCGGAGATGGTGGTTGAGGGTTGCCGTGGTCTTGCCGGCGCGGCGGTGCAGCACCAGGACCATCCAGCGGACGAGCGCCTCGTGGAACCCATCGGCCCAGACGCGCGGCAGGTAATCTACAATAATCTCTCGCTCACCTGGAGGATCCCGTGGAAGAGTGGCGGCAGATCCCAAATCACCCTCACTACGACGTCAGCAACTTGGGTCGCGTGCGGTCCAACGCACGGATCATCGTGAAGGCGACAAAGGGCGGCACTATCGCGGCCTTTCGGTGGCCAGCCAAATACCTACGCCCCTGCATCATTGGTCGAGGCTACGTCGGCGTGTCGCTTCGTGGCCAGTCCTGCGCCAAGTCGTACGTCCACCGTCTCGTCGCAAATGCCTTTCTCCCTTGCCCACCCGGCTGCACCGAAGTGAATCATCTGAACGGCGACAAACGAGACAATCGCGCCAGCGACCTCGAATGGACGACGGCAGCCGGTAACCATCGTCATGCTGCGAGAGCTCTTGGCCTGCGTGGAGGGATGTTCGGCCCCGGTCGAACCAGACAACCCGCTGGCGCCAGGCTTTAAGCCCGTGGCGCTCATGCGGACGCTGGCGGCAGCTCACGCGGCGGCCGGGTCTTCCAGCGGAGAATCGTCGGCAGGTTGATGTTGACCTCGTGCTCGTGGAGCTCGGACATCAGCTTGAAGTGCTTCGCGAGCATCTCGAGCGCCTTCATCTTGTCGTGCTGCTTCACCTTCACGACCGTATCGATGTGCCCATCGCCCGCTTCCAGGTTCTTGCGCTGGACTTCGATGCCCGCCACGACCGAGGCGACCTCGTCCGTCCACTCGTCGGGCTCCTTGAATCGGAACCGTGTGACGGGTTTTAAGACGGCCTCGCCGTTCGGACCGGTCCCAATCGCCTCCAGGACCTCGACCCTTTCAAACAGGGTCCGCTCGTCGAAGAAGGCGATACGCCGGATTTCCTCCAACGTGCGCTCAGCGCTCAGCTCAGCCTTGGTCAGCGCCTTAGCCTGGGCTTTTTGCAGCGCCAGCATGACTTCGGGTTTTTTCAGGAGGTCGAAGCCCTGACTGCCGGCGGTCTTCGGGCTGTAGCCGGCCCGGATGGCGGCTTGCGTGGCGTTCAGGTCAACGAGGTATTCGGCGACGAAGCGTTCCTGGCGAGGGTTCAGCATCCCAACGGGTATGGTGTCGGGCGGTTGGGGGAGATGTCGCTATTCGCTGGGAATTTCACCTTGAATTCGAGGTCCCCTACCGCTCCCACGGGTTGCAGGTCGCGGCCACCGGGGGCATGAGCCGCCCCTTGGCGCCTTGGAACCCGTAGTTCACCCAGCCGCTTGAGCCGTTCCAGACTGTATCGACCTGGGCGCCTGGGATGGCGAGCGTCTCCATGCGGCGGACCATCGGCATGACCGGCGGCGGCGAGCTCGGGTGCGAGAGCGCCGCGCGCTTGGCCTCGACACACGCCTTGTGCCACGTCGCGTCGGCAATCTTGGTCAGCCGGCGTCCGCAGCGGAGGCACGTGCCGATGTAGCGCGGCTTGCGCGCCAGGTTGCCGGCGAGCACGTGCCGGCGGCGTTTCCCGCACTTGTCGGTGCAGTAGCGATGGACCCCGTTGTAGGGCTGAAACAGCGTGCCGCATTCGGCACAGGGCGTGAGGACGGCGTCCGCTTGACGCCACGTCGAATCAGGGGTTGTGTCGGGCACGGCGCGCACTATCGCGCCGAAGGCTAGGACGGGGGAAGACGCTTGTTCGGCCGTGCGCCCGGTGCTGGCGGCGCGCCTGGTGCGTCCGGCGCGGGAACTGCTGGTGGTGCGGCGGGTGCGGCCGATGCGCGGCGGTCCTGGCCTGAGAGCCGCGGCGCCAGGCGTCGATCGGGATGCGTCCGCCGGTCCAGACCACTGAGCATCTGACTCGCCCAGGCCCGCGCCACGTCATGCGGCACACGCACGCGGTGCGCCTTGCGCCGGTACGCGGCGGTGGGCCAGTCCAACTCCCGCAGTTTAATTTCCCGCCGGATGGTGTCTTCGGAATCGCCGGTCAGGATGCGAAGGTCAGACACGCGCCACGGCGGACCATCGGGTCGCATCATGCGATCGCGAAGGCGCTCCCAGTACGCATAGTGCGCGTCGTCACATTCGGGGCTCGCTGGAACGCAGTCCGAGCGACCGCGTCCGCAGGTCCCTCCTGTGCCAAAGGGACACACTGGCGGCATTGCTCCGTAGTATGAACGATTTACCGTGTTCCGACACGGAGACGGGGCTGTCCACACGCTCAACCCCGCTGTTGGTCTTCGGTCGCCTGCTGCTGCGCCCGCCACGTGGCCGCATCGTTAAACACTCGCAGGATGCGGTCCTCAATGAGGAACATCTCTCGACTCTGGCCTATTGAGCGTGTTGTTGAGCGAAACAATTCGCCATAGCGGCGCACATCGGCGATAAATTCCGCCCACGCCACGATGTCAACATGTGGTGACATACGCCCCCACTTGGACCTTCCAGCCCCTCAGCGCCGGCCCGCACGGGTCAATCAGCAGCCGGCGGTTTTTGGTGTCCACCTGGATGGACGACGGCTCGAGCAACTGCACCGGGATGATGGGCGCGGCCGGTGCCTTCCGCCAGGCGCAGCCGGCCGGCACCAGGAGCACGGCGAGGACGAGTGCCGTGGTTCTCACTCTCCCCCCGCTCCGAGTTGATCGCGCGCCCACGCCTCGACGAGGCGCTGAATCTTCTTTTGCACCGACACGCCGTTCCGCTTCGCGTCCCACTTCACGAGCGCCATCAGCTTCGGCGGCAGACGGAGCGTGATGCGCGGGTCGTCTTTGGATGGCGTCATCGCGGGCTCTCCGTAATCGCCACGCGAATGCCAGCCACGGCGCCACGATACTTCGCCGCCGACAGACGCACCACGCACCCATCGGCTTCGATGAACCGCAACACGGTCAGCCGGTCCGTTAAGGTCTTGCACAGGTTGTCCAGGTCGGGCTTCCGGTCATGCGGCACTAGCCCTGCGGCCCGCACGCGCTGACTGTCACCCTTCAGCCACGGCCACGTGAACTCCAGACCCAACCAGACCGGCCCCGTCACTGGCGTCGGCGGCACGTGCGGGAGCAGGAGCGCATCGAGCGTCTCCTTCGCCGCCACAAGCTCCGGCTTGTCGGCCAGCCGCGAGAACTTCCCCAGGCGCACGATGCGCTTGTGGTGGTGCGACGTCTTCGGCGGCACGCACTTGAGGAAGAACTCCATCATCGCTCCACGAGCTCCGCCACCGGCTCCGGTGCGTGCTTGGCGATGAACTCGTCGATGTAGCGGCTGGCCGCTTCGGCGTACTCCGGCGTGCTATGCACGTAGAGCCATGTCGCGCCAATGCAATCCAGGAACAGTTCGTCGGCCTGGGCCTCTGTCTCCAGTTCGAGCAATTGAGCCGCGACAAAGATGGACGTGTTGTAGCGACCATCCACCCTCACCCGATAGCCGCCCCCGTCAGAGAAGACGGCGTCTGGATGCCGCAACAGAATGGTGTGGCCCGCGAGGCAGTACTGCGTCCCGCACGCCACCATGCCCAGCGCGCACGTTTCCGGAGCCCCCAGGATGGCCGCCTGCACTTCCCGCAATAGTTGGATGTTCATGGTTGTGGCCTCACAGTCACGATCATCGCCTCGTCGTAGCACGCTTGCTGCATCGGCACGTAGGTCGCGAACGAGTAGGCGTTGTCCCAGATAGCGAGGCTCGCCCCGCAGCCCGCGCAGACGACCTGCGTCGCGAACGTGAAAGTCTTCATCCCGTCCAGCGCGGGATAGGGTTGTCGCGCGAGCCACGCATTCAGGTGGATCGGCCGGCGCTCCCACGGGCCGAGCACGTCGGACCGCACCAGCACCGGCTTCTTGCCATCCACCACGAGGCGCGTCTGCACCGCGATCGGCTCCGCGTCCGGGTTGAACAGCAGGAGATACGCCTGTTTGTTCTCCCAGGCCATGCCATCGGCCGCAATCCACATCGGCATGCCACGGTCCGGCGGACACGGGCCGGTCCGCACGGCGGCATCAGGACGAGCCGCCAGCGCCACCAGGGCGAGGACGGCAGATAGTGTTCGTTTCATTTCGGCTCTCCAATTCCGTTCAAATCAGCGCAGGGTGTTGGCCCACGCGCCGAGCGCCACGCCAACCAGGACCAACACGGCCCCGATGATGACGCCGACTAAGTCACTCATCGCAGGAGCAGCCACAGCACGTAGGCGAGAAATGCAAGGAACGCCACCGCGCACACGGCAGCCGGCCACGGGCCTACCGCTTCCGATAGGCGAATGATCGCCTCGGTATTCATCCCCGCCTCCGCAGCCGCACGGCCGCCAGGCCGAGCGCGAGCAGCGGCAGCAGTGCCGGCTCGGGAATCGGATGCGGCTGTTCCTCAGGCGTGTCGATGGGCGTGTCCTCCGGGATGTCCGTGCGCGGCGTCACGGTCGGCGTGAGCTGCTCGGCGAACCGGAAGCACGTCACCATGTCGTTGTAGTCGTTGTCCGTGCGCGCGGGTCCGAGGTCCTCGATGCCGAGGCAGTAGTCCGGCCCGCTCCGGAACAGCGCGAACTGGCCGTAGGCCGGCCCGTTGGTGGCATACGCGCCTTGCACCGTATGGAAGTTCAGGAAGTACTGGCCGCTCGGCGAGCCGTCGCGCGGACTGCCCGGACTGGGCACGTCGGATGGTTCGTCCTCGGGGAAGAACAGCACGCCGCCAATGCTCGGGTCCGCGAGGTCGAGCCAGTCCAGCGAGTTGTAGATGCGGTAGTCCGCAATCTCCCACTTCAGGCCGCCGAACTCCGTCCCCTGGTCGAACAGGAACGGCGATGGCGCGCCTTCGAGCGAGAGCACTTCAAGGTCTGGCAGGTCGGCCAGGAGATGCGTGATGCCCTTGTCGGGTCCGTCCCAGGATGGCTGCGCGTCATACCACGCGCCGGGGATGACCGGTCCCCACGTGCCTGGGGTCACGAGGTCGGCCGCGGCCGGCGTGGCGAGAAGGGCGAGGATGGCACCAACGCTGAAAATGTGTCTCATGTTCGTCTCTCCGGATTCTGCATGTCTGCCAACTGCCGTCGAATCTTCGCGGCGGCCTCCGCTTCGCTCAGGAACGGGGCCGGCGGCGCGCGTGGGCCACTCAGGTCGGTGGTTCGCGCCCGGACTGCATCCGAGAGCAGATGGCTCCAAGCGGTTCCCAATCGCTCGGGCGCCGCGGCGTCACCGCCCATCGGTCGTCCTGGCGCCGGGTGTCCGTTCGTCGGTCCGGTTGCGCCACGGCCTCCGGGAGCGGCGGCGGCAACCAGCCGCTCGCCTGGAGCGCGTCCATCGCTCGGTAGATGGCGGCCGTCGTCGGGCTCGCCCAGCCTTGGCGGACCGCTCGGGTCTTCACGGCGTCCACCAGGTCGGGGCTCGTCCAGGTCGGGTCCTGGGCCCACTCCGTTTTGAGCATCGCCACGAGGATGCGGTGGGTCGTCAGCCGTCTTGTGGTTTGCGTTTTCAACAGCGTCGGGGAAGGTCCGGGCCGACAGGCCCGGTTTGTTTTGATCTTTCTGGTGAGTGCTCTTTTGGTGAGTGGGCAAAAATGACGAGCCTGTAACCGCTTTCGATTGAATGGCTTGACCTTGGTTTTCGACCGAGTCACCCCCTGTACCGGTACGGGGGGTCTGCCTGACCGGTACGGGGGGTAGCGTTTCCTGCGCATGCGTGCCGGCGGCGAGTTTTCCACAGGGTTTTCCACAGGCCGCCGGCGCTTCGATAAACGTCATCCGTTCCTGCCGCGGCTCGTGAAGGTCGAGCACGTGAAAGATGCTGTACTTCCCCGGTCGGCGAGTGACCTTCAGATACCCGCGATCCTCCAGCTTCCGAACGACCTGGCGCGTGTACTCCGGGTCCCGCCGAATCATCCTGGCGATCGTCCCAATCGACGGCCACGCCTTACCCTGTTTGTCTGCCAGCTTGGAGAGGTACGCCATCACGAGCTCCGGCGCGCCGCGGCCAATCCCTTGGCGGTTTCGCCACAGCGCGTTCTCGTGGAGGAAGCCCATATGCAGCGTCCTACGCTGGCCCAACCAGCCGCCGCATCGCGACACTGCCGATGGCGCGGTTGGCGCGCGAGGCCGTGGTACCGGCGCGCACGCGCTCCGCAACATCCTCTGGCACCGTCCAGAGCCCTAGCGCGCCACGACAGGGAATGGGTTCGTCGAGCTGCCTGATGTACACGAGCAGCCACGCGAACCGGCCAGGGGTGTAGTCGCCGAACGCAGACTCTTTTGGTGTGAGCTTGAGGGCGGGGTCGTCAGTCGCGAGCACCGACAGGATGTCGGCCACGGCGACGATAGCGCCTCGTGGCAGATTGCCCTGCGTCTCATTGCCAGACGTGATGTCGTAGCCCGAGAGCACTGAACGGAAGGGCTCCTCGTCCATCGTGTCTTTGGCCCACCGCGGAAATCCCTTCGCCGCATGGATGGCGATCTCCCCGCGGTAGGACGTGGACCAGGAGCGCGTCTCGATGCGCTTGGCGCCGATGGCGACGAGGGTTGCCCACGGCTGGGTGAGGGAGAGCGCCTTCACAGCGCGAGCCTTTCGGCGTGATGCTTCCAGCAGTAGTCGACATCCGGCTTCGGCGAGCGCAGGACGCAGCTGTTGCACATCGGCGCATCGCAGGTCTTGCCGCCTCCGAGCGGCCAGTCACAGAGCTTTATGCTGGGCCGTCCACAGGTCGCGCACGGCTTCGCCTTCTTCCGCCCGCGATGTCCGCCGCAGACAATCGCGTACCCTCCGCCTGGAAGCTCGATGCGTTCACACATGGGATGCCTTCCGTTTCCAGTCCGGCGCGTCCGGGCAGTTGGCCCAGTGCGTGTCACTGGCGTCGTAGACCTCAATGAGGCGACGGTCCTCGGAGTGCTCGGAACTCTTCGGGACAGGCTCATGCCCTTCGAGCGGCATGCGTTTGCCGGCGCGGGTTTCTGCCCACGTGATCGGCGCCGCGCAGGAGCGGCAGCGCCCTGGTCCCTTGGTGTCCGCGTACACACGAACGGTGGCATCAGGCATCACTTCTTCCCCTTCGGCGTGAAATGCGTCTCGCTCGAGGCGACGTGGCGGAACTCCCGCGGGAGCACAATCCGATACGTCTCGATGTTGTTCGGCACAGGCTTGCAGGCGCGGCGCGCGTAGGCGCGGGTCTTCGCGATCGCTTCCTCGGGCGTGTGCGCCTCGATCTCTCGGGTGTCGGCGCTCAGGCCGAACAGGTAGAGCACGGTGAACGTCATGGTTCCCAGACCTTGCCGGCCGCGCCGCGCGGGCGCCAGTTGGGCGTGGCTCGATGGGCGCCGCTGGGTCCAGAGAAGTGACAGGCGTTGCAGAGCAACCGGCAGTTGGTGTCATCGGTCGCCGAGCCGCCTTGCGACCGCGGGCGAATCTCGTCCACATGACCGACGTCTGACCGCCAGCCGTTTGTGCCGTCGTAGAGCACCACCGGCAGTCCGCAGCGTTCGCAGCAGGCGTGCGCGCGCTGCCACACGGCCTCGACGCAGGCCGCACGCGCGGCGGTCTGACGCTTCGTCACGCTTGGTCCTTCGCCGCTTCCGGCGCGTAGTCCGCGAGCCAGTCGTGCGCGTCGTCGAAGTCGTCCATCTCGGCGGCGCAGGTCGGACACAGGTCGTCAGCGTCATAGCCCGTTTCAGGACATGGCGCGGAGACGCGGCCACAGCTCATGCAGGTCATCACGCCGCCCCCTTCCCCTGCGTGTAGGTGTAGCGCGGGCCGTCGTCACGGAGCCCCTTAAAGAGTCCACCGCAACGCGCGCAGTGCCAGACGAGATACCGGTCAGACTCGTCGCTCCAGTGCTCGCGTACGGTGTTATCAGGCGGGCAGAACACGCGATGCATCAACCGCTTCCACCAACCCGCGAGCGGGGACCTGGTCATACGACCCTCCCGCCGATGACGCCATCAATGCGCGCGTCGAGTCGTGGCCAGGCAATGTCGAACACCTCGCGGCCGATGCGAACCGTCTGCGGTGGCGGCATGGCGCCTGGCGGCACCGCCGGCCGGTGGTCAAAACTTGTGATGAGTTTGGGCTTGGGGCGTGCCCGCCGTTCGCACGGGCCACAGAGCCCGCCGATGGGCACCTTGACGCGAATCCGTTGGTCGCAGCGCACGCATTTCATACCGGCGCTCCTTCGGGTTCAGGCGCGAGTGCGTCGATGACGATGTGGTCCACGGCTTCGGTGATGAGGTCAACGGCCTGCTCCACAGGCGAGGCTGGCTCTTCGACGGCGGCGAGCTTCGGTTGGTGCTGCGCCTGGTCTGCCTTGCGCTGCTCGTATTCCAGCCGCGCGATGAGTGCCGAGAGCGCGCCCTGTCTCGCGTCGAGCAGTTTCTTGGCTTCAGACGCCTCCGCCTTACGCCACTCATAGGCGGTCTGTGCGGACGCGACGAGCCGGTGGGCGTCTTTGATTTCATCGAACGCCTTCATGGCGTCGAAGGTGTCCTCTGCGAAGAGCGGTGTGGGCGATGGCGGAGGGTCGGCCGCTGCCGGCTCTGGACTGGCGTCCTGGGCCGGCGCGTCGTCGGCCTGCCATCCACAGTGCAGGCAATACAGGCGCCCATCCGCCGCGACGCCAATGTTGGTCCCGTCGCATTCGTGCGGAAACTCCACGGGCTCTCCGCCGACGGCGTCAAGGATGAGCGCGTCTCGAACGATGCGCTCGTCTTCGTCGACGTCATCGAGGGCCGTCGCGGCGTGGGCGTCGTCAGCCGCCGCTTCCTCGGCCTCAGCCTCGGCGTCGATGCGGTCCAGTTCCTCGAACTCCTTAAGCGTCTCTGCACTGATTTCCGGCGGCGTGCCTCGTTTCCCCTTCGGCATGGTTTCGTCTCCTTCCTGCGATGTCACAGCGAGGGACGGGATGCTGGTCCCGCCCCTCTCGGCAACGAGGGTCCCTGCGTGGTGGTGCCGCTAACGGAGCTTGAGCGCGTCTGCCGCGCCACTCGGAGCCAGCAGCGAGTATTGGCGCGGTAGTTGGCCGGAGTGTCCTCCGTCTCTACCCGGCTGCACAGCCAGTCAGCACCCACAGGATTGCAACCCTCTCTCTTGGGCTATCTGCTTTGGGGCGCCCCCACGTTGCTTTCCGAGGTATCCCGACCACATGGTGGGCTTCACACTCGGCAGGTTGTTTTTCATTCAGTCGTCGTCGCCTGTCAGCCCGAAGAAAGCGCCCCAAACCGTGTCAGGCCGTGGCCGTTTCGCCCACCGCCTCGACAAGCAACGGTCCATCCGTCACCTTTGCGATGAACGCTTGCGTCCCCGTCGCCTGGAGTTCCGCCACGAGCGCCGCGAAGTGCGCGGAGTCGAGCGCCTCGGCGTTGTCGACCCACACCAGCGGCAGGCGTTGATGTGCGGCGCGCAGGGTCGCGACCTTCACGGCGATCTCGACCTTCTGCGCGGTGTTGAGCTGCTCGAACGGAACGCCGTGGACCGTGATGGTCGTCCCGTTGATGGCGAGCCCTGGAATCGGGAGGTTGTCAGCGAGCCGGCGCCTGTGAGCGTCGAGCGCCTCCAGCGCGTCCGTCAGACGCTCACTCTTCTCCCTGAGCGCAATCGTCTGCAGGTCGAAGGCGTCGGCCTGGTCCTGTAGCGCGCGGAATCCGACCGAGGCAGACTCTTCGCCGCGGAGCTGGGCGAGTTCCTCCCGCCGAGCCGTGAGGTCAGCGCGCAATTCGCCGACTTCCCGTAGCCGTGCGTTGCGGGCCTCGGTGGCGCCCTGAAGGGTCCGCTCGGCGCTCGCTTCGATGCCATCGATGGTCCGTTCGCCAAGCGCGCGAATGTCCTCAATCCGCAGATTCACCGCCGCGAGGTCCTTGGCGATCGACTCTTCGAGGGCGCGCCGCGCTTCCGCCGCGCGCTGTTCGTGCTCGCGCCGCAATTTCGCCGCGTCGATCTTGAAGGTGGCCGCGACCTTCTCGCGTTCCCTCGCAATGGAGTCGTCCACCGTCAGCCGCACGCGCTCGTAGTCGCCCGACGCTTCCGTTTCCTTCGTGGCGATGGCGGCCTGGAGCTTCTCGATGCTCGTCTCAAGCAGGGCGATGTCCGCCCCACGGTCTTTCGGCAGCGCGGCTGGCAGGTTCCGCCGCAGCTGCTCGGCGCTCGCCTGCTGCTGCTTCTGGTCCCGGTTGACGCCCGTGCGCGCCCGGAAGACGGCCTCGTGAATCAGGCCAATCTCCTGGAGCGGGTGCAGGCCCGTGGGAATGCCGCCGGCCATCTCGCGGAGGTCCGCCGCGCTCAGGCCCATCTCGGCCAGCAGGGCATCCCGCGAATACGACAGCGGGAGCGCCTCGAGCAGCAACAGCGCCCGCTGCTTGTCCGGTGCCGTCAGGAAGGCCACCGGGTTCGCGCAGGCGGTATCGACGAGCGCCGAGAGCCATTCCACCGGCCGCGGCACCTCAGCGTAGCCCTGCGTGTCCCCGATGCGGGTCTGCACGCGGACCTTTTCACCGGTCCGCTCGACCCGGTAGTGCTCGGTGGCGTTTTCCAGCACGAGGCAGACTTCGGGCTCGCCTGGTTCGCCGTCAGGTGTGATGCGCCCAAGTTTCGCCAGCGAACCGCGACCGAGCGCGGCCTGGACCGCCTGGAGCACGCTGGTTTTCGTTGAGCCGTTGTGGCCCGTGAGCACGGTGACCTTCCCCGGCGTGATGCTGGCTTCCGTCACGCCGAGGACGTCCCGAATCTGAATCGAGGTGACGCGCAGTTCGTTCATGGCCTACTCCACGAGCCGCGACTGACGCTTGCGCTCGCTGGCCGGCTTGGCGTCCTGCGCGGCAATCTCGGCGTCCAGGCGCGCGTTCTCGTCCACGACGGCCGGCGCCTTGGTCTGGCCTTCGACACTGAGAATCTCTCCCGACGCCGTGTCCACGGTCAGGTTCCCAACCTGGTGCGTCGGCTGCTGCTGCGCCTTGAGCTTCTCCGTGAGCGCTTCTAGTCCGGGCTTGGCGGGGTCGGCCTTCGGCGCGTTAGGGTCGGGGAAGGCTTCCTCGATCGTGGTTTCGCCGTCCTTGATGGCGGTAAACAACCCGCGCAGCGTGCCGAGGTGGTCGAGCGTGATTTCTTCCTCACCCTTCACGCCCAACAATCCGAAGATGCGCTCAGGCTGGACGCCCATCTTCCCGAATGCCACGATGCTTTTGTGACGCCTGTCTGAAAGGGTCTGCGCGTTGCCCACGGCCGCCTCGCGGCAGGCGTGATAAATCGGGCGCCAGAACGGGCTGGGCACCACCTTGAACACGGCATTCCTGAGCGCGATGGAACTGGCCGCGTTCGACGTGACCGCGATCATGTCGTCGGAATACTTCCGATTGTTTTTGCCCGCGATGCGGCGGCGCACCTCGAACCCGACCGCGACGTTGTTTTGCAGGTCCCACGCGACGCCGCGGCTGGTCGTGAACCGCTCGTCTTCGCCGACACTGCGCGCTTCGATGCGGAGATGGCCCCAGGTAGACGCCACGATTTCCGCCAAGCGCGCACTCGGCCCCTCGACGGTTTTGCCATCGCGCGGCAGCGCGTAGAAACAGGACGCCGCCGTCTCTTCGTCAAGCGTGGCGGCCTCAAGCGCGGCTTTCTTGAACGCCACGAGACTCCGCGGGAAGCGGCGAGCCGTGCTGATTTGGATGTCAATCTCGCCGCGCGTGCGCGCTTCGATACCGGTGTTGTCGAACGGCGCGATTTCTTGAATGAGCTCCGGTTCCGCAATCGTGGACATCAGCTACTCCTTATTCGCGCGCTTGAGCCCCTTCGGCCACCAGCGACGCAGGACACGAAATTCAGTCGGCGCCACGGTGAACCCGTCGCGCTTCTGGTTCTTCAACGTGATAAACGAACCGTCCGGCAGGGCGCCGAACGTCGCGTCGCCGAGGTGGACGCGGAGTTGGTTCGCGAGCTGGTCCACGGTAGATTCCTGCTGGCGACACGCCACCTTCGCGTGTTCCCACCGCTCCACCATGTCCAAGATGGCGGGGTCGTTGAGCGGCACCGTCGCGCCGTTCGCCTCAGCCCACGCGCGCTTGACGGCCTCGGTCGTTCCTGGCAACGCATCAGCGGGCGGCGGGTTCTGACGCTGCACGCGCATCCAGAACTCTTCGAGTGCTGGCAGCGCGGACTCAAGGAACCCGTCGTCGCGCACGAGGTCCTTCCAGACGATGGAGACGCCGCCGAGCAGGGCGCACAGACTGCCCCACATCGCCGACGTGCAGGCCATCTGGAACTGGAGCTGGATGACGTAGTGCAGGGGCGGGTCCTCTTCCCACTCCTGCCGCTTCATCAGCCCGACCGCCTTGCATTCGAGCGGCACCGGGCCGGCGTGGCACAGCACGGGCGGCGGGGTGCGCTCGCAGCCGAGCGCCTGGCGGTCCAGCGTCGCGCCCAGCCACGGCACGTCCGGATGACGCGAGATGTAGTGGGCGCCGAGGGTCTGAACCGGACGGCCGCTCTTGCGCTCGTAACCCTTGGCGATGGCGTCCTCGACGTCGCGGCCGAACGCCATCCAGTCCGTCTCGTCGGTGTCGGTGCCCTTGACCTTCGAGAGATAGACCTGTAACGGCCCGCGGCGCGGGTCCACGCCGAGCACGGCGGCGATGTCCGACGCGGTCAGGAGCGTGCGCCGTTGCATCAACCACTGCTCGCGGGCGTCGTGAAGAATGGCAGTCATTGAACCAGCCCCAGAGAGTCCATCAGCAATCCCGGCGTTGATCGCGTGAGGATCGCTTCTGCCTCGTGAAAATCGTGCTTGGACGCCCACAAGTCCATCAGGAACTCTTGATGCGTCGGATGGCGCGCCACGTGACGAGCCGTGAACGCCCGCATCTGCCCGTCCAAAGCGTGCGGGTCGTCGCCTTCGAGAATCAGGACGTACGAACCGCAGCCTTCGCAGAACAAGCGCACGCGCGTCATGACGGCTCCTTGAACGGCGTGATGGTGGTGTCCGGTTGCTGCAACCACGCGACGAGCGTTCGCTCGTCCGGTCCGGCAATCAGCGTCACGGTCCAGCCCTTCGGAATAAAGGGATGCGTTGATTCACGCAGCAGCATCGGTTGTCCGTTGCGGAGGCGGTCGAGGTTATCGAACGTCAAACCGAACACGAGGACTTCCCCGCCGGTTTCGGTATCTGTGCCGCGGGCGCCAATCATGACGGTTTCCCTTCCGATGGCGTCACGATGACGACGAGCCGCTCTGGATGCTGCTCCTTGATGTGCTCCATGAGGCGGGCTCGCAGGAACGTCGCCATCTCGACGTGGTCGTCACCGCGCATCTCGACGGACCACGTGTCACAAAACGCGCAGGCCACGACGGCGGTCATACGGCGTCGCTCCCGCTCTGTCGGCGGTCTTCGCCTTTGCGCCGGTCGCGCTTTGGACAAATGTCATGGAAATAGAGCGGCACGTTGGCGGTCCACATGCGGCAATGCGGACAGGTGTAGACGCCACGCGCGGTGCCCTTTTCGTGGAACCATTCGTGGCGTACATCCGCTGGCACGCGCCGCGTGGGAGTTGAGGCGGTCATACGGCATCCGCCCATTGGTAGGCACACTGGTCTTTGCACGCGCGGCAGAGTTGCTGGGCGACCGGCGGCAGGGTTCTCGCGTCGTCGGGCACGTTGACCGCGCGTCCGCAGCCTTGGCAGTAGAAGAACCGGTCTTCGTCCGGGTCCTCGTGCGCGCGACGGTCCGCTTTCACGACGGGATAGGGTTCGCCCGTCATGACTGACCGCCCTTCGCGCGCTCGGCCAGCATCGCGTCGGCGAGTCCGTAGGCGTTGGAGGCGATGCGCTGCCCAACCGTCTGGTTGTGTCTCACGGCGGCATGCGCGAGTGCTTCTGCTGCCTTACCGAAAGACGACGACGCGAGTTCAGCCTGCATCGCCTTCGCCGCGAAGTAGTCGCGCAGTGACATGCCGGTCATGTTTGAGCCGAAATCGTGCGAGGACTGCGCGAGGCCTTGAATCTCAGCGATGGGTATTGGGAACGCCGGCCCGCCGTCTTTGCGCGCACTCATGACAACGTCTCGATTTCCCGAATCACGGCTTCGCGGAAGTGGAGGTCTGGAAACTCGGCGTCCACGTTGTTGACGACGAACCACAGTTCGCGATTCGCCGCGTTGTACCGGTCGATTGCGGTCGAACGCTTGTCGTGGATGTAGGTGCGCGCGATTTCGCGGAACCTGACGGCGTATTGCCGTGCGGCACCAGGGGCAGGGGGAATGGGCGGCTCTGAAATGCCGTGCGCTATACTGGTCATGTTTCGACTCTCCTTCCCGCGCCCTGGCCTCCAACCAGGGCGCTTCTTTTTTCAGCCCTTCAACTTGTGCTGTGCGAGCTGCGTCAACGCGTCAATCGCGGTGTTGAGCAGTTGGACTTCGATATCGACCGCTTTGACCGCCATGTGATGGCGGTCGGCGAGCAGCGAAATCAGCCCGACCCAGAACTCGTCGGGCAGCAGGTCCAGTTCGCGAAACGGCACTCGCCCAGACGCCATCCAGCGGGAAACTTGGGCCGGATCGACGCCCCAAATCGCGGCGAGGTCCTTCTGCGTCAGGCCCGCCCTGACGCTGGCTTTCGCGAACAAATCCGCAAGCGACGGCATCGGCACTTGACGGCGATTGACGTTTTTACGGGACGTGTCAATGACCGTCATGCGATTTGTCTCCCCTTGCGGGTTGGGGCTGTCGGACGATGGCGCATCTCGAAACGGGAGCGTGGCCATGTCACCCACCGATGCGGAATTGCTGGTTGAAATGCAGAACGTGCAGGAGCAGATCCGGGCGGCCGTGCGGACCCTGAAACTCGTGGTCGCGCGCCTCGAAGGCCGCGACGTGGTCCTGGCCGCCGCCGACCGCCGACACCCGAACGGGACGCATTAGCGGCGGCCTCCGCGCAGGGCGCGCAAGCGCCGCCCGCCGTCGTCGCGCATCCGGTCCGCCGCGTCGTCCAGGTCGGCGACGTGGAACCGGTAGGACTTCCCCATCCGGCTACCCACCGGAAACCGGTGCGTGCGCCGGAAGTCGTGGAATGCCTTCACGGACGGAAAGCACAAGTACGTGGCCGCCTCGTCCGACGTCTTGAACGGGCTCTCGCGGAGCGGCGTGGTCACAGCGTCGCCTCGATCGGACGGTCCGGGAAGAGTTCGCGGGCGGGGCGGCGAGGTCATAGCGTCGCCTCTGGATGGGTCGCCGAAGGAATCAGGTAGCGGCTCAGTGGTCGCCCGAGCGCCTTCGCTAATTTCTTCGCGGTTCGATTGGTCTGCCGTTCGCAGCGAAAGAACCTGGTGACGGTCATGTCCGTCACGTCGGCGACACGGGCGAGGTCTGTTTGGAGCCAGCCTTTGAGCGCCATGTCGTCCTTCATCACGGCGACGTTGTACCGAGCAGTGATTGGCATCGCGAATCAGATGGTAGATCCGGTGATTTCATCTGTCAATCACTTTCTTTATCCATGACTCACAGCGCGGTCGGGACTCCGCGTAACATCAGCTCGGGATGGGAGAACGCCCCACGTTCGATGCCGATCTGGGGCACTACTTCGCGAGTCTGAGAGCCGCCGCGGGCTTCGCCTCGCAGCGCCAGGCGGCGCTTCTCGCACGCAAGCGTGGGATTCAAGTCAGCTATCAGCAGCTACAACGCCTCGAAGCCGGAAAGACGAAGGCCCCGGACGTCTCGCTCCTGCGGTCACTGAGTCGTCTCTATGGAATTGGCTTCGAGGTGTTGTTGTCAGAGCTCTGGCGACGGCAATACGAGGTGTCCGTCGAGCCAACGGCGATCAAGCGCGACAAGGTGGTCCCGCGTCCGCCAGTGGTCATCCGGCCCCAGGAGGCTGCGGTCATTGAGTTGATGCGCAGACTTCCTGCGGCGAAACAGGAACATTTACTCAGGCTCGTGAGGGATTTCATTGAGTCGCATAGCCCTTTGGCGCGAGCCAAGGAGGGCGCCTGATCCCGTTTCGCCAGTGTCAGACAAATGTCATGGCCGTAACGATCAAGCGTGACCCCGCGTGGGGAGAGAAGTCCATCAAGGCGGACGAGTAACGGGAGGTGCGATGCGGACGATGGCGGTAGTCGGATGCTTGCTGGCCTCATCTGGGCTCACGGCGCACGCAGCTGACTGCGGCTGGGTGTTGTGGCAACGCATCAGGGCGACAGTGCTCGAAACGGAGCGGCAACTGACGCCATCGTGGGAGATCGTTGATGGCGTCGATGGTTTCGCTGAATGTCGTGCGAAAGCCGAACACGAGGGCAATGCCCTTTGGAAGACCATCAGCCGTCCGAATCTGCCGTCTGTCGGTAGTGGCGCAATGGTGGTGTGGGTCGAGAAGGGCACGCGCTATGTGGCTGAATTTCTCTGCCTTCCCGGCACACTCGATCCACGAGAGTCGGTCACGAAGTAGCGGTGGGCATCTTCCGCAACGGCACGTATTGGTGGCTGCTGCTGCCGCGGCCGGGGATGAAAGCGTTGCGGGAGTCGAGCAAGATTCCCGTGCAGGGCGCCAGCGCCCACCAGACCAAGGCGTTCAAGCGGCTCGCGGAGGAAGCGTACGCGACGCGCATGGCGGAGCTGGCCCGCGCCCGCTACGAGTTCCCGGCCGACGACGGGTACCGGCCGACCTTCGCCGAACACGCGCGCTGGTTCCGCACGCACGTGCTACCGCGTCATAAGGGCCAGACCCGCGAGGCGGAGATTCTGACGCGCCTGGAGGCGCACTTCGGGAAGCACCCGCTGTCGGCGGTCACCGCCGATGCCGTGCGCGAGTGGCAGACCGCCCGACTGGAGGACGTCAGCGCCGGCACCGTCAATCGGGAGACGGACGTCTTGAAAAGCGTGTTGCAGTCGGCGGTTCCACGCGCGTTCCCGGTGTCCCCGCTGGCGAAGATGAAACGCCTGCGGACCCCCGACTACGTCCCGACACTGTTGACCAGGGCGCAGGAGCGGCAGCTCTTGCAGGAGCTCCGCGAGCCGTACCGCACGATCCTACTCATCGGGCTCGATGGCCTCGTGCGGCTCGGGAGCATTCTGGACCTAGAGTGGCGGCGCGTGGCGAAGGACCACTTGACCATCGTCAACCCGAAGAACGGCACCATGTATCGCGTGCCGACGACCCGTCGCGTTACGCGCGCCTTAGCCGCGCAGCCGCGGACCAACGCCTGGGTCTTTCCGACACTGCAACCACTTGAGGGACGGGACCGTAATCGCAACGTTCGGAAAGCACTCGAACGGGCGTGCGCGCGGTGCGAGCCGCCGATCCCGTGGACCAAGGCGGCCAGTGGGCTCACCTTTCACGGCGCGACCAGGCATACCGGCGCCTCACGCGCCATCAACGACGGCGGCGCGAACCTGCGAACGGTCCAGGAGCTCGGGAGTTGGAAGGATATCCGGATGCTCGAGCGGTACTTGCACCCAACAGAGCGGCTGAAGGTAGAGGCCGTGCGCGCGATCGCCGGCGAGCGGACACGACACACGACGCGAAAGAAAAAGTGCTAGAGTAGGCGGACGAGCCGCGCAGTTGTGACCTGCGCGACCCGCCCTAACCACACACGCCTAAGAAGGAGGCGCGCATGGCTGCCCCAGAGTCTATCCGACCCACCAGTTTCACCGTTACCACGTACGGACCACACCTCGCCAGGCGCGCGAGATGCGTCAACCTCGCCAGCCGGGACGTCGCCATCTTCCGGTCTGGACAACGGATGATCCTGACCGCCGACGCCTGGGTCGATCACGTCGAGGCCCTGATCGAGGAATGCAATCGGCTGGGTGCGCTCGTGTGGAACGCCGAGCATCGTCGCAGCGAGATGACCGCCGCGATGCGGGAAGAGGACGACAACACGCCGTCCATGCACGACGGCCCAATGGGATGGGTCCGGAACCGATGGCAACGGATGGAGGACCACGGCGTGGGCGTGAGCAGCGAAGAGTTGCGCGTAGAGATCCAGCGGGTCCGTCCGTCGCAGTGGTATGGGCCTGCCGCGTGGGTCCGGTCGCTCGGGCGCCGGGTGCGCGCGGCGGTCTTTGGCCCACGCGAGTGCTAGCAGGGTTCTAAAGTTTCCCTTGGTGGGCGCGACCGCACGGAATCATGGGCGTTTTGTGCGGTCCCTCTCGCGTTCGCAACGCGGAGGTCGGGAGTTCGAGCCTCCTGCCGTCCACCAGCCTTTTTCGCGATTTTGCCCAGCAACGACTACCGCCGGCAGGTTCAGCATCGCACCATCAGACCCCGTCAGACACGCTCAGCGCCGCTGAAATCCCAAATTGAGTTCTAGCCGGATTCTACGGGCCAGGCGGGGGCAACTGACGCACCGCGCGCTCGGTGGCTTCGAGTTGTCGCATCGCGACCTCGACGCCTTCGTAGAGCAGCCCGACACGGGCGGCTTCGTCTCGTGGCAGCGCGCGATGTTCGCCGCACCGCAACGCCGCACGATGCAACGCCTGGGCGCGTGTCAGGAGTTTGCGGAGGCGGTCGACGAGCCCATCGCTCGTCGCGCCGGGGCGCGTGCGAAGACCCTTGATGCGCGTCGGCATCCGTCGTCCATCGAGCTCGCGCATGATCGTCTGCGTGTTATCTTAGCAACCGTCCCTGTGGTGTACCAACAGGAGGAGAACACTACCTATGGCTCAGAAGACGACACGCAACACGCGCAGCAAGACCACCGGCCGGAAGACCGCCGCCGGCAAGATGGGCCGCACCGCCGTCACCAAGCCGGCGATCACCAAGCGGACCCGTAAGTCGCCGGCCATCAACTAGCGCCCTTCCTGCCAGGGGAGGTCGGCGGACGATCTCCCCGGCGGGTGGACCTACCGCACGAGCACGCCCAACACCTTCCGCTCTTTCATCCACGTCTCCACCGCGCACTGGCGGCCGTTGCCATCGGTTTCGATGACCTGGCCCGCGCTCAGAATCGCGATGTGGCAGTGGTCGTAAATCAGGCCGTCGCGCACGGCGGCGAGCTCGCGGCGTCGATTCCGGAGCGGCGTGCCGAGCGCCTTGGCGATGTCCTGAATCTGCCGGATGCGGAGGCCGTGCTTCGGCGTCCAGCGCGGGAACCGCCTGGCGGTGTAGGCCACGACGGCGGGATAGTCCACGCCCGTGATGTGCGCCAGCGCGGAAATCGCACAGTCGTTGGTCCCGCGACTGGTAATCCGCAGGCGCATCGTTCACCGCTGCTTGGCAGGGTCCTCGTGGTTCCTGGCCTTGATGTCCGCCAGGATGGCATCGCTCCGGGCGAGCGCCGCCATCGCCGCTTCTCGAGCCGCCTCGTAGGCCACGCCCCGCGCCTGGGCCGACTGGATGGCGAGGCCCACGGCCTGTGTCACGCCCCGGAGGATGGTCGCCTTCGTCGCCTCGTCCATGTGTCAGCTCCCTGCGGCCGTGACTAGAATCTCCCACCACATCCGAACGCCGAGCAACAGATCCCGTGCGGTATGTTGTTGTGCCGAAGGCAGATGCGGCACGGTCCCAGTAAGCATCTCGTCGATCGCGTCGATGCCGCGGCGGGCGAGGAACCCCACGCTGAACCCGTCGCCCGTGCGGAGCGTCTGGTTGACGTCTTCGCCAGTCGAGACGGCGGTCGAAAAGAATCCGCGCCAGGCGGACCAGTCCGCATCGCCGATGACACCGGCCTTCCGCCAGTCGTCGACGGTTTGTTTCAGCGTGAGGAGCTGTGAGGCCGCGCGTTCGCTGGCGTTCGCGGCCCGATACTGCGCCTGGCTGTTGACGGTCGCACAGCCGGCGGCCAGCAGCACGACGAACAGGATATAGAGCGCCACGATCAGCGCATCGACGAGGCGCGGCTTACTCATCGATCGAGTCCTCGTTCCGCGAGCGGGCATACTGGCGAATCTCATCTCGCAAGGCGAGACTGCGGGGTTCAAGGCGGTCGACGAGCTGATGCACGCCTTGCCAATCCGGCTTGAGGTCTAGTGACGGCTGGTACTGGTTCTTGACGAGAATCTTCCAGCGGTCCTGGTAGCCGCGGTCGCGTTTGCGTCCGTGCCAGTAGTGCAGGAGCAGCCCGGACATCACGCCGATGTTGCGGCGAATGTGCTGCTCGGCCCGGTTCTGCCACTCGAGCAGCCGCGCCATGTAGTCCGGGCTCATGCCTGGTGGAACCACACGCTCCACCTCGCCGATGAGCGCCCAGGCCATGTGCGTATCGCCACTGCCGAGGATGGCGAAGTCAATCAGTCCGCCCACGGCGTCGAAGGCGTCTCGCGTGCAGGCCCAGGCGTAGCCCGGATGCCACGCGCGGAGCTTCCCAGGCGCGTAGTAGTAGTAGCCGCCAGGGGTCGCCGGCCGTTCGACGCCACGGAGATACGAGTCAACGAACCCGCGCCACGGCTGGCGCGACGCCTCGTAGGTCGGCCCGAGGTCCTGGGCGAACGAGAACAGTTGCAGGAACTTGAAGTGTTGGAGCTGGTGGATGATTTCGCCCACCCAATTCGGCCGCGCGAAGATGATGTCGCCGTCGATCCAGGCGACGTACTTCCAATCGGCCGGCAGATGGCGCACGCCGATGTTGATCAAGTTCTCCTTGATCCACATCTCATGATTCGTCCGCACACGGACGTAGATGTGTCGGTCGCCGCGGGTGACCTCGGCCGCTTCGCCGTCCGGCGCGCGACCGTCCAGGGCGTGTTGCCGCTCGCCGAAGGCCGCTTCGACCGTGACGAGAATCGCCCCGCTGTCGACCACGTACTTCGCGAACCGCTGATAGAGCTTCCAGCGGCTTTTGTAGCGCGGTGCGTTGAAAATCGGCACCACGACATAGAGGGGTTCGTCGATGCGATCGGGTGTGACGTACACGGCAACCTACTTCCGCAGATGGTCCAAGCCTTTGTATTCCTTGGCGCCGCCGAGGCGGACGCCCCGGTAGAACACCTGTTGCGTGAATGGCGCGCAGTTCTTGACCTTCATGCCCTCGACGAGCAGCTGGTCCGCGAACTCGCGAATGAGCGTGGCCGGTCCCCAGCGTCGGGACTTCGTCCGGAACGACAGGAGTTGGCCCTCGTAGGCCGCGTCGTGAATCACCGCCGCGATGCAGTACTCGCCATCGCGCGGGTAGAGCGCCCAGATGGCCCGCGGCACCGACGTCAGGTCGGTGACGAACCCGGCCGGCGCCTTGAACAGGCCAGGGAAGCGCACCGACCGGAACACCACCGGCTCCACTAGGCGGAACTTGTAGTGCCCCAGATGCGCGGTCACGAGCTCCGTCAGGAAGGCGGCCGGGAGAGGTGCCGTCTCAGTCGTCGACATCGGGTTTCCCCTTCGGCGGCTCGTCTTTGCCTCTGAGCGGAGAGGTCGCCATCTTGCCGCTCAGCACACCGAAGACGATCGAGGCCAGCCGCATGTACGGTCCCCAGCTCGCCGGGATGCCGTAGTCCGCGGGGTTGTCCAGTGCGAGGATGGCTGTGATGAGGGACGCGACGATCCCGATCCACCAGCCGAACGAGTCCCGATTGAACCGGTCCCACATCACACGCCTCCGTCAGAAGCCGTTCAGGGCGCCGTCGCAGACCGCGAGCATCCGTTGGCCGGCGCGTCGCGCCCGCGCCTCGTCGCCGCCTTCCTTGGCGTACTCGCCAGCCCACACGCGCACGCGCTCGCCGTCCTTGGTGCGAATCGGGTCCATCTCGCGGCGGGCCTTCTCCACCACGCGCACCTGGTCGTCGATGGACCGGTCGTCGTCGGAGGCGGTCTGAATCTGCACCGCGGAGATGCGGCCGTCCGCGAAGTAGCGCACGCCGCCCCAGTCCGCGACGCCGCCTTGACCTGGCTGCGGATACCAGCGGTCGGTCAGGTAGTGGACGTTGACGAGGAAGCCGGCCGCGTGCAGGGCGGGCGCCCAGATGTCGCGGTACGCGCGGTGGCCGTACTTCTCGACCATGCCGCGCTCGTCCCGGTTCGCCTCGTCGTAGAACCCTTCGTCGGCTTCCCAGCCCAAGGTGAACCACGGCCGCGGCGCGTCCGGGCCGGCGAGCTCGCGCCACATGGCGATGACGCGGTCTGCCCACCGTCGAAGGTTCCCGTCCTTCGCCCACTCGTTCGAGTAGCCGAATTGCTCGCGGTTCTTGTCGTTCCTGAACCCGCGAACCTCTTTCGTATTGAGCTTGTTCCACGATGACCGCGCGCCCTGGAAGAGCGCCATCATCGGGATCAGCTTCGCGGCGGCCAACTTCGCCAGCGTCGGTCGAAGGACCTCGGGATCGCGCAGCCCGTCATAGGCCGAGCGCGACTTCCCGTTCTGCGTGCTGGTGTCGCCGTTGACGACCGCGAACTCGACGTGAGTCGCGTCCGACTCCACCCATTTCGCGATGAACCGGTCCTGCTCGTGGCCCTCGAGTCCAGGAAACTCCGTACTCGCCTGGTAGGACCCTGTCCCGAAGGTCGCGCGAGGCCGCCACGTGTCGCCCCAGGCGCCGCGCGAGGGTCCACTTGGCCGCGGCTGCGGTTCTGGCTCCGGCTGCGGCTCTGGTGCCGGCGGCTGCTGGGCGTCGAGCGTGGCCTGTATCAGGAGCGGCGCGAGCACTTCCCACGTGTGATGGGCAATCTGCTCGCAGATGGGCGGGTCGAGCCGCATCAGCCGTTCGCGGTAGCTGGGAAACTTGAGCGCCACGTCGGCGATGACGCGCGCACAGCCCCCGCCGCCGACCCACTCCGCGTACAACTCGTCGTAGCGACTCATGGTTAGAACCCCGCCAAATCCAAGGTGTCGAGCATCCGTTGGCGACGCGCGCCACGCGGCAACCGTCGATGACGCGCGACGTCGCGAATCTCTCGGAGCGCGAGCTCCGCGAAGGGCTTGTACTCCACCAGGTCCCCAGAGATGTCGAAGATGCGTTCGGCGGGCTGCCCGATAATCCGCACGCTCACGACATGCGCGATGTCGTAAAACTCCCCCTTCTCCAGCGCCTCAAGCGTCGACTTCCCCAGTTCGAGGATTTCCGGTCCGCCCATCACTGGCTCCATGTGCCCGTCCGCAGCAGGTCGGCGACACGGTTCGCGCGCTTCGCGTGAACGTCGCGCGCCCACTTGGTTCGCAGCAGGCGGTCCGCCGCGACCGCGTATTCCCCGCGCTCGAGACAGCCGAAGGTCGGCGCGAACTTCGCGAGCCGCGTGGCGCCGAGCGAGAACGCCAGCTCCAGGCACGCGCAGTAGCGGACCTCGTCGAGACGGGCCGTCCAGGGAAACAGGTGCAGGAGGTCGCTCTCCGCGAGGTTGATGTCGTTGTCGAGCAGCAATGCGCGTTCGGCGTAGGACAGGCCGCGGTCGGTCAGGTTCCGCCCGACGCCAATCGTCAGGGCGCCGCGCACGTTCGGCGCGAGCCCCGTGGCGTCGTCGTAGGGGAACGGCCGGTCCTGCTCCGCCGCGCGAAGGTAGGCGTCGAGGTGCTGGCGCACGGCGGGCGTCATCAGTGCCTCACCGCGTTGTAGACGCGGGCGATGATGTCGCCCACGCCGTAGGCGAAGGCCAGGAACCCGCCCACCGTGACGGCGCGCTGGCGTGCGGTTGAGGTCGCGGACGGGATGATGAGGCGTCGGTCGCTGCGTTCGAGCGCATCCACGCGCGTGCGGAGAATCGCCAGGTCCTCGCCGTGGGTCCGGGAATAGCCGTTCAACTCCGCCAAGCCCGCATCGACGCGGTCAAAGCGTTTATTGATGGCGTCGGCGACGAACTGGAGGTTCGGGTCCATCGGTGCCTCTCAGCGTCCGATGGACCGTGGGTGAGACGACGCCGTTCGGAGTGGCGCGGTCTTAGAAGACGACGATGAAGGTCGCGTTGCCGCCGCCCCCACCGCCGCCGCCGGCCACGGGACTGAACGAGGCGACCAGGCCCGCCGAGTCGATGCCCGCGTTCGACGTGAACGTCGCGCGTTCATTGGTCAGGCCGGCGCCCGTCACTTCCCGGTACTGGGCCATGTTCTCGGCGCTGAGCGTGACGCGCGTGTAGCTGGCGTTCGCGGTCAGCGTGCGGGCGATGGAATCCTGCACGCCTAGCGAGAGGATGAACACGTCGTCGGCGGTGTCGATGGACGCCGCGTCCGCGCAATGGTGCGTCGTGTCGGCGTTGCCGTTGGTCGTGATGAACGAGTCCGAGACATCCACTTCGGCGGGTGTGATTTCAAAAATCACGACGTCGCCCGTACACGAGGCGTTGAACGTAAACGCGACCGTGCCGGTCGTCGTCGGCACGTCTTCAAGGATGAAGAGCTGCGCGTACCGCATCCCGACATCGGTGAGGACGCTCTTGACGAGCGACATGGCGTTGCCATCGACCGTCACGGAGTCCACTGAGCGATTGTCCGTCCCGCCCAGCCAGCCTGCGAGAATTGTGTTGCCAGCCGTGATGGCCGCGTTGAACGTGACATTCTTCGTCGCTTCGGACGACACCGCCGCGGTCTTGTGCTGGACTCGCGTCCCCGGCTCTGGCTCTGGGTCGCCCCCTCCGCCGCCGTCTGACTCCGCGCCGTAGAAGGACAACATGCCGACATTGCCCCGCGCGGTGCCCGTCTGCGTGAAGATGCCCTTCTGGGCGCTGATGCCAGCCCCGAAGACTTTCGCGGCGCTGTTGCCGTACTCGGGGTACGCGTTGACCCCGCCCACCGCCGTCCAGGTCGCGGGCGCCGTGTGCCCGCCCGCACTCGCCACGGTGACGACCGAGGCCACCGCGATCCCGGCGGCGCCATTCGTCAACCCGGTCGCGTAGGCCGGCGCGTTCGCATCGCCGGTATCGTCGTCCGTCTCGCCAGCGGACACGATCTCCACGCCACCAAACGCACCGAGCGCGAGCTCGAACGCATCGGCCACGAACGAGACGGGACCCGTCGCCTGCACCGTAATCGTGAGCGTGCCGGATTTGCCCGGATGGTTCAGGCAATGCTGCCGCGCGACGCGGTTGGCGTTGATGTCATCAATGACCTGGCCGACCGCGATGCCCGTGCCGGCCGCGTCCGCGTAGGACGATCCCGTCGCGTCGTCCGAGATGACATAGGCGCGATGCGACGCCGCATGTTGCCGCACGGTGACGACGACGGTGTTCGTCGCCGCGACGTCCGTCAGTTCGATCGTGACGGTGTCGCTGCCGAGAGACGAGGCGCTTTGCGCCGACTGGACGATCGTCGCCATTTACTGCTCCAGGGCCGTCATCAGGACCGCCGGCCGTGCAATCTCATACCGGATGTCGCCCATGTGGTCGGCGGTATAGGGCGTGCTCAGGAAGTCCGGCGACGCGCTCACCGCCACCGTCATGTCCTGCCCAATGCCGCGTGTGGAGCTGACCCAGTAGGTCTGTCCAGGCGTCAGGTGCATCTGCACGTGGTAGCTCGTGGGCGTCGTCTGCGGGTAGGTGTAGCGGTAGCCCTCGGTCGCCAGCGTGTTGATGCGCGCGAGGCCAATCAGCTTGTTGCGGCGCGTGTCGCCGATGTAGGCAAAGAACCGGTTGTCATCGCCGTTGGCCGCCCGCTGCCAGGTATCCGCCTCGGTCAGCGTGCTCGAGTTCCCGAACTGCAACACGAACAGGAACCGGTTGCCGACGTGATTGAGGTCCGAGTCGTTACCAGTGGAGACGGTATTGGGGTAGCCCTCGATGCGCCCCCAGCCATACAGCTGTTCAAAGCCGGCCGAGCACGCCGTGCTATCCATTGGCACTTGGTTGCCGTCGCCGTCACGGTAGGCGTGCGCGTGCGTGCCGTCATCGCCGCGGAGGCGCAGCTTGATATCGCTCGGAGAGAGCGCCGTGACGTACAGCTTGCCGCTGGCCGGCGGCAACACCGTGGGAAACGTGCCCACCAGGTCGAGGCCGCTGTTGTTGTTAGTGACGCTGACCTTGACGCCATCCGTCGTCCACTCGAATGAGCCGTTGGCCGTGCAGGCGGGCACGGCGGAGCCGTCTTCGCACGCGGGCTTTACCGGGACCCAGAGCTTCCAGTAGGGCACGTTCGAGGCGCTCGCGACGTTCACGGTGTCGTAGACGAGGATCTGCTCGTGGTCGTCCTCGCCACGTAGGTAGACGAAGTCCCGGATCATCTTCGACGCTTCGGTCCAGTACGGGTCGGCGTCATACCGGATGTGCGTGTCGCTCGCACTGAAGGAATGCAGCGTCGCATTCGCCATCAGGTAGCCGACGCCTGTGATGCCGCGAGCGTAGAAGTCCGGGTCGTTCACACTGAACGAGCCCGCGCCGGCCCCGTTCTCCGTCGGCGGGTCGGACGCCCCCGTGTGGACGCCGACGTTCGACCGCAGGGCGTTGTTGGTATAGCTCCCGCCCGTGATGTTGCCGGCTTGGCACAATCCGCCGCGCCAGTTCGTGTAGGAGGTCACGAGCGGGCCGTATTTGCGGAGCGTGAAATCGCCGTAGTGCCGCGCGTCGTGCGCGCTCGGGCCGTACTGCTCGGCGCCTCCGAAGAAGATGTACGTGTCGGACTGGGTGTAGTTCTTCCGCAGAATGAAGTAGCCCTGCCCGAGCGCCAGGTTGGGATCGGTGGGCGCGACCGGTGTGACCCCTTCGGTCCCGAAGATGAACCAGAAGAAGACGCCCATCCCCCAGATGGTGCCGGAACTGATGCTGTCGTTGCCGGGGCTGAAGCAATACGGGGTGCTCGAGCCGATGTTGATGTAGTTATCCCAGGTCCAGCGCGCGATGCCCTTGCCCGCCGTGAACGCACTGTCGCCTTCGATGTCCGCGCGGTAACGGTCCAGGCCGAGGGTGAGATGCGCGGCGCGACACTGGCCCTGGTTAAGGGAGCCGCCGCCGTTGCTGTTCTCGCCCCACGGCTCCACGAGCGGATCACAGGCGGTGTCGGCACCAGCGCCACAGCCCGTCGTGCGCCGGCCCAAGGTTTCGGGCCACACCCACGCCGTCTGTCCGGCCGCCGCGTCGGTGAAATACGGCCGATCGTGCAGGTACGTCGTCCCGAGCGCCGGGTCCACGGCCGCGAAGAAGAGCGTATTGAGGACGCCGTAGGAATACGACCAGTACTCCGCGCCCTCGATGAAGTTCCAGCCGGTCGGCGCCAGCTTGTCGATTTCCCACAGGTAGCGGTTGACGAAAATCGTGTAGAACGTGTCGTAGAGCTGCCCGCGCTTGGTGCCGTCGAGCACGCTCGTGTCGGCGTAGACCACTGGCCCAAACAACAGGGCGTCCATCTGGCCCGCCCACCGGTTCGACATCGTCGGAAACGCCTGCGCGAACAACTGCCCGCCCAAGAGGTCCTGTCCCTGAAACTGCTCTTGATACAGCTCGTAGTAGGCGTCCGCGATCGCCGTCTTTTGCGGCGCGGAGAGCAGCGGCCAACACCAGTCCGCGGCGAGCGTCGTGGGCAGGTAGTACTGAGAGCCCGTGCGCCGCATGAACCAGGTATTGACGGAGGCCGACTGGTTGAGGCCCACCGTCGCCTTGATGTCGTCGAGCGGCGCCGCACACGGCGCCCCCGCCGTGCAGACGCTCGTCCCGTTGTTGATGGCCGTCGTCATGTAGTAGTAGGCGCGGGCGCAGGCTTCCGCGTCGGTGTCGTAGGCGGCGGGCAAGCTGAACCCGGCGTTCGCGATAGCGGTCGTGCCGAGCGCCGCCAGGAAGGCGTAGTTGACCGGCCCCATGACGTTCTCGACCTGCTTGTCCTGCGAGCCGACCGCGATCCCGGTCCCCAGGAGGTCGAGAAATTCCTGAAACTCCTCGTGGTAGTAGGTGGTGATGTAGGTGAGCATCGCGGCGCGGTTCGCCTGCGTCACGATCAACATCGGATGCGAGCCGGTGGCCGACCGCGAGCCGCCAGGCGGCGTCGCCGCGAACGTCGCCGCACTCCACAACCACACCGCGACCGTCAGAACGCTAATCACGCGAGTCATCACTACGCTTCTCCAATCGTGACCGTCGTCGGCGAGGCGCCGAACGCCAGGACCAAGGACAGATGCCCGTCCGGGTCGGTCGTGAGGCTGCCGGACGACACCGAAAGGCTGGTGCCGCTCACCGCATAGGTGGTGCTGCCCTTGAGGCCCGTGATGGTGGTCGGGAGCGACCCCGTCCCCGTCACGACGATGGTGCCGGCCGCAATCGTCGAGCGCGGGATGCGCGCGAACAGGGCGAGCTGCGCGACGGCTTCGTTGAGCGCCGCGAGGAACGTGTTGTTGCCTTGCGCGACCAGCGTGAACGCGCCGACTGGCGGGGATTCGTCGTCGGCAATGCTCGCCGCGCCTGTCGCGTCGGTAATCTCGAGCGCCTCGCCGTTCCACAGCACGTCGCTGATGACGCTCGTGAAGTTCTTCGTGCCGTGATAGCCCGCTGGGTTCTGGACGACGATCGTGATGGTGACCTGCTGTTGGCCGACCGGGATGGTCCAGGGCGTGTTGACCTTCGCCGTGAAGTTCACGCCGCCCACCGCCGTGCCGTCGACGGTGTTGATGACGCCCGTCACGTCGTAGACCGTGATGCCGCTCAGCGTGACGACCTTCTGGATGTTGCCGGTCCCTTCGGTGCGCGGGAACGGCGAGCCATCGCTGATGCTGACGGTCGGGGGAATCGGGGGCGGCATGACGCCCGAGACGGCCACGAATAAGCCGCTCGTCGTATCCCGCCGGAACTGTCCGTTGCCGCCTCGATAAAATCGCGCCATGACGGGTTACGGGAGCTGGAACGTCAGGCTGACCACGAGCCCTTTGGCGGGCGTGGTGTGGACCGCGTCGATGTCGATGTAAATCTTGTCGTGGGTCGCGACGTCGTCGTTGCTCCCGTTGATGACGGCCGCCACCGCCGCCGTCCCGGACGTTTCCTCCGCACTGTCGATGGTGAGTTTGGTGGAGAGCATGTCGGCGTTGCTGCCACTGCGGCGCCGATGGACCTGAATGTCCATCGTGCCGGTGGTGCCAGCCGTATCCACCGCACCCTGGATACCAACCAGGTTCATGCCGTTCAATTTGGGCGTGATGAGAAAGAACAGCTTGCTGTCGCCAGTCGCGCAGTCGGTGGTCACGCCAAAGACGGGCACCTGAATCACGACCTTGCCGAACTCCGAGCCGGCCAGGCCATCCGGGCTCACGACGCGCGTCGCGTCGGTGCCGGTACTCGTCTCGGTGGCGTCCGCAATCTCGACGCGCCCGGAGACGGTGGTCGAGCCCGCGACCAGGAGAGCGGTTTGCGCCGCCGCGTCGGCGGCCGTGATCATCGAGCGGCCCGCCGCGGTCGCGTCCGCGATGTCTAGTGCGACGATGTCGTCTGGCGTCAGGTCGTCGAGGGTGGATTCGACGGTGTCCACTGCGCCCTGGACGACATCCAAGGCGGTCGCGACGTCACTGGCGCCAGGCACGTCGCCGGAGTAGTCCACGTCGCTCGCATCGCCTGTGAACGCGCCGCCGCCGCCGGCGACCGCCTCGAACCCCGCCGGGGTCGGCGTGGGGGTCGTCTGGCGGTACATCGTGCCGTCCGTTGGTTCGACCCAAATCGAGCCGACGCCAATCGCGACCGTGGTAATAGGAATTTTCGCCATAGAAAGTCAGTCCTGCCTCTGGGGCTGAAGGGTGGGGGAGACTGCCACACCGGGAGCGTGGCAGGCAGGCAGGACGGGATGTCGCCAGTGACCTAGCGGGGGAGACTTGACGGCGCGCGGAGCGCCCGATCGACCTCCGCCGAGAGGACGTGCTCGGTCTTGGCGTGGTCGCGCCACCGCGTCCAGTCCTCGGCACTCATGCCGCGCTTGGCCTTCCGCAGGATGGCGATGCGCTGGGCGTTCGAGCGGGCGGCGAGCACCTCGTTGGTGAGCGGGTCCGCCTCGTAGCGAATCAGGCCCATCGCCAGGGACCGCTGAATGTTGTGGGTCTGCTCGTTGAGCGTGGCCTTGTCGGCGTTCGGGTAGACCTTGGCCGCAATCTCGCGGGCCTTGGCGTACTGGCCGCCCCTGGTGGTGAGCATCGACCCTTCGTGCTTGAGCGCGTCGTTGACCGCCTCGGTCTTCGCGAGCCGGCGCCGCGCCTCGTCGCGCTCCGTCTCCTTCCGCGCGGCCCGCAGCCCTTCGGTCTGGCCGAAGTCCGAGACGCGCAGCACGCGGCCGGCAATGTTCGACACAACCGGCAGGTCCAAGAACCCTTCAAGCGAGTCCTTCTGGCGCGGACGGCTCTCGCCAGGCACGAACCGCCAAACGATGCCGCCGCCGAGCTCCTGAAACTCCCAGCCGAGGAACTTCTTGAGCGTGTGGCTGTCCCGCGCGGCCTGCTCGTCGTCGGTCAGGACGTTGCGCCCGCGGAAGGCGTCATACGGGTTCTGCCCGGAGACGTACTCCGCAATCGAGACAGGCACGCCAATCGCCGGGGTGACGGAGGGGAACTGGCCGGACGTGTAGCTGGCGACGTCGCGCAGCATGGCCGAGAGGTCCTGGTCGTCGCCCTTGGCGAGGTGGAGCGCCTTCCAGAACAGGCCGCCGAGGAACCGGCCGGTATCGTCCTGGGGGATGCGAACGTAGGCCGTCTTCCCGTCCGCCGTGCGGCCGAGTGGGAGCACCATGTAGTTCGTGAGGTCGTATTCACTCACGTTCTGGAGCAGCTCGCCGATGTCCTTGAGCCACCCAAGGTCCTTGTCGTCATCGTCGCCGCCCGCTCCGGCTGCGGCCATGAGTGCCGCCGCGTAGAGCGCCTTCGGCAGGAACGTGACCGCCGCGCGCTTCCACCACCAGCCGGCGCGGGTCGTCGGGTCCGTCGCCACTTCGAGGTCCGCCCGCCAGCCCTGGATGATGGCGTTGCTGAACAGGAACACGTTATTCGTGACTGGCGTCCACGTGCCGCCGCTCTTGAAGTCTGGCGAGCCCACCTTCCGCCGGATGAAGCTCCGCGTCGGTGCCGACAGGTCGCGCACGGCGCCGCGCTGGCCTTGCGGCGTGCGGCGGAACTCTTCAATGGCCGCGGCTTTCGGCAACGTCTCGATGTAGTCGCCGATTTTCTCCAGCGGCTCGAAGACCTTGCGCCAGATGACGTCCTGATACCGCTTCAGTCGCGAGGTCGGCGCGGACGGCGGACCGAGGCCCGCGCTGGCGAGGATGTCGTCAATCTGGGTGTCTTCAATCTCGCGCCCGTGCGCTAGGTCGTTGAACGTCTGGCCGAAGATGCCCGTCTCCTGCGCCTGGAGCAGGTCTTCGTAGGCGGCCCGCGACGCGGCGGTCGTGGCGCGCGGCTGGCCGAACGCCCGCACCCGCGCGAGGCCGGCGCCCTGGTAGTAGCGTTTCAGCGCGCGGCCGAAGGACATCGACGGCGTGTTGAAGTAGAACCGCCAGAAGTCACGCGGCAGGTTGAAGAGCTGGAATCCGAGGTTTAGGCCGGTGAACAGGGGGCGGAAGACGCTATTCGCGCTCCGCAGGATGCGAATGACCGCCCAGTTGTGGCCGATCTGCTCGTTCTCCAGACTGCTCGCGATGTAGGGGTCCACCCACTTGCCGACGTACTGCCCCTTCTCGAAGTACGTGACGAGCGCGAGTCCGCTGTCCCTGGGCGGGTCGATTGGTTCGTGCGCCTTCCCGTTCCACTTCGTCGCCGCAGGTTTGGCCGCATCCGGGTCGAACTGCTCGAGGAAGCCGAAGGCGGCGCGCTTGACCTGCTGATGCTCGATGGCGCGCAGCGTCACGAGCGTCTTCAGGGCCATCGCGTTCGCCGGGTTTGTGATGTCCTTGAGCGTGCCGATCTGGTGTTTGATGCGCGAGGTGACGGCCTTATCGAGGTGCTCGATGACCTGGAAGGTCGCGTAGGCCGGATTCTTCTCAATCAGGTCCCACTGCTCGTCCGTGAACAGGCCCGCGTCGTAGGCTTGCCGCGCGACGGCCTTGACCGCCTTGCGATACATGGAGAGCGCGTCGGCGAGCGCCTGGCGCTGCGACGGGTCGAGCTTGTCCTTGAGGTCGTCGTAGCTGCGTCGCGCCGTCTCAGGGCTCAGGCCGAGCGGGTTGGCGAGTTCCGAGCGGTCGCCCGCGATGATGCGCTCGTAGAACAGCGCCTCGCCGAAGGTGTGCCAGTCGATGCCGAGTCCTTCGAGTTGGCGCTTGAGCGGGTCGACGTGCCGCTGGACCCACGCCTTGAGCTTGCCGCCGACATACCGGCGCTCGTCGAGCAGCCCGCGCGGGTCGATCGGCGCAGGGATGCGCGTGCCGGCCTTCTCCAGGCGCTTCGCGCGGTCGGTAAACGGCGCGTCCTTGTTGACCGTGTGTAGCTTGAGCGCGGTCCAGAGGTCGCGCCCACGGTCGCGCAGGCGCTTCTGTGACGCCCGCTTCAATTCGGCGGCCCGCGCATCCCCGGATTCGACCATCGAGCGGAACGCGCCGCGGCGCGTCTCGACGACCTTCTCCGGTGGCGCGTTCAGTAACGCCTGGAGGTCCGCGAACGCGGCTTGCACGTCGGGCTTCTTGTGAAGGGCGGCGAAGAACTCCTTGTAGAACCGCGGCGCCTCGGCTTCGAGCCGGCCAGGGTCGTTCAGCAGGACCGAGATGGCATCGGCGTACAGTTCCTTGCTCGAGCGGCGGTAGGCCATGTAACTGGCGCTGCCGTTCGGGTCCAGCGGACGCCACGCGAACGAGAGCGTGAGTAGTTCGTCACGCACGTCGGCCAGCTTGATGTCACCGAGCGGCCCGCTGAAGGTGTGCTTCAGGAACCCGCGCAACGTCTGAAGATGGCCGAGCAGGTTGCCGCGCTTCAGGACGTTGTCTGGCAACCAATCAATGAGATGCCCGATCTCGTGCGCGAGCGTGGCGGCGAGGTCGGCTTCATTGCCTGGCGTGAACAGGCGCGCGGCGAGCCGAATCTCGCCCGTGCTCCGGAACTCGCCCGACTTGCCGGGATTGCGGAACGCGCGGACCACCTTTGGCGTGCCCGTGAGCCGCTTGGCGAGCGCCACGAGCTCGGGGAACTCGACCGGCTGCACCGTGCCGCCCTGATTGCCGGTCGGTGGCAGCTTGCCCGGACGACCTGCCCCGAGCTTCGCGACCGAGCCGACAGAGGCAAAGGAACCGGGTTCGTCGATGTCTTCGGCGGTGTCGTCGGCGACCCAGTCAGGGACGTCCTCGGCCTCGGCCCGCGCGATGGCGCCCACGGGACGTCCGTCGTCCGTCAGGAGGTCTTGCCACCAGCCCGCGTACGGCGTGAACGCGATGGTCGAGCGCTTGGCCTTGGCGGCGGTGAGTGCCTGGTCAATGCGCGCCAGCAGGTCGTTCGGACTGCCGATGTCGCCGTACTGGCGGTTCTGGCGGAGCGCCTCCGCCATGTGGTCGAGCGAGAGCCCGCCGCCGTCGTTCCGGAGCACCTTCGCCACGCCCGCGAGCGAGCCGTAGGGCATCTTGCGGTAGCGTTTGGGCGTAATGACACGTCCATACGTGTCCGTACGCGTCTTCCCGGCGCCCTTGTAGTTGGTCCGCACGTAGCCAGGGGACTCTTCCCAGAGCTGGTCCACCTCGCCGGCATACATGGCGTCTCGACCGATGCCGCCGGCCGCGGCAATCGCGGCGAAGAGGTCTTGCGGACGGTCCTCTTCGTCGGAGGCATATTCCCGCATGTAGACGGCCCGCGCGACCATCTCTTGATACGCCTGGCGGAGCGCGTCTTCGGGTCCGGTGTAGCCCTGCTCGCGCGCCTGGGCGAGTGTGCGCTCCCACGTGCGATCCTCAGCGAGCGAGCCGTGGCCTTCAGCGTCGATCGCGGCCGTGGCCCCCACGGCGGTTTGGGCCGCGGCCTTGGTCGCGTCGGTGGTCTTCGCGTACCAGACCTTGTCCATCGCGAACCAGCGGAACCCGGCGGCCTTGAGCCGCTCGCGGACGTCGCTGGGGGGCATCGCCGTGAACCGCGCCTCGACGTTGCCGCGGTCGTTGACACGCCAGGCGCCGATGGCGCCCTTGGTCCATCCCTGCTGGTCAACGAGCGGTTCGGGTTCGGTCGGCGCGGACGGTGGCGCCACGTCTTCGTCGGTGACGTCGGCGAACTCAATCAGGGCGGGGTCGAGCCGTTGCACCTCGCCTTGCACGGTGGCGCCGAGCGCCTGCATCTTCGAGGCGATGATGCTGCTGTTCCACTGGTCAACGTAGGTGTCGCCGAAGATGTAGCGAATCCGCGGCAGCGATTTCGTGGTGACGCGCCACACGCGGCCGGCGGCCTGCACGTTTTCGACGGCCGAGAACGGCGCTGTCAGGATAATCATCGTGCGCGGCGCATGGCCGGTGACGTCATCCAGGTTGATGCCGGTGCCGCCGCTCTCGATGGTGGCAATCAGGACGCGCGACTGGCCGGACTGGAACGCCGCCATCGCCTCGTCTGGCTTCTCTTCTGCGGCGCCGTGAAGTTCCGAATAGGGGATGTCTTCGTCGGCGAGCTGCTGCCGCAACGTCTTGAGCGTCCCCTCGCTTTCCGTGATGGTGACTTGGTATCGCTCGCGCGTCAGCGGGTCCTTGACCCACTTTTTGACTTCGGACGCATTCACGCGCGAGGCGAACAGCACGACCTGGCGGCCGGCGTCCAGTTCCTCGCGAATCATCGTCATGGCGGTGTCCAGCTTGGCCGGCTCCTGTTGCCGCCGCTGGTGCATGAGGATGCGGGCGCGTTGCAGTCCCTTGGCCTGCTCCAGGCCGCCGAAGGCGTTCTCGATCGTCCGGAGCGTGGCCTTGGTGTCTTCCGGCAGTTCGATGCGCGTGATGCTGACCTGCACGCCGCGCATAGAGATTTCGCGCTTCACCATGCGACCGGCCTGCGTCATCCGGTCGAAGAGCGCCGCCATGCGCTTGTGGACTTCGATGGCGGGAAGCGTCTGCTGGTAGTAGCGAATCTTCTTCCCGCGCGCCGTTTCCTTCTCGCGCTCGCGCAGCCCGAGCTTCTCGAGCGCCATGCGCGGACTCTGCCCCTCCAGCATCCCCATGCGCGCGAGATACGGGATGTGGATCGGCTTGTCGGCGGGCGTGGCTGAGGCGAACAGAACGGCGTCCGCTCCGTTGGCGAGGTCGATGCCCGCGATGCCGCGTCCGGACTCGGCGTTCTTCAGGGCGTGCGACTCGTCGAAGATGACGACGTCGGCGTGCTGAATCTTCTCGAGGTTGTCGTAGGTCGAGACGGTGATGGTCCCTGGCGCGACCTGCTCCTGTGACCGGCCCAGCGTGAGCGTGACGCCCATGCGCGCGGCGTCCTTCACAAACGAGCCGCTCATGGTCTGCTTGGCCCAGTCCGGCTTGATGACTTCGGCCTTCGTGATAATCAGGACGGACTTGCCCTGGCGCCGGTAGCGTTCGGCAACGGCCAGTTCTTGCGAAGTTTTGCCGGCACCGGTGCCATCGGCGAGCAGAAACCCGCCGTGGGCGTCCATCGCCGCGAGCGCCAGTGCGGCGCCGTCTACTTGGTGGGGGAAGAGTCGGTCGGCGAGGTCGGCCGGGACGAGCGAGGCGTCCCCGCGCGGCGTGAGGTCTTCGCGGGCGGTGACGAGGGTAGGACTAGGTCCGCGAGCGCCATCGCCGCCAGCTCCTCGGTCGAGAGGTCCTGGGGTAGGTGGCCGTTCGCGATCAGAGCCTCCACGTCCGGCCCGCGCGGATCGTCCGCCTCTGGTGCCGCGTGTGCGCGTGGCCCGCCCGGTCGGCTTGGCGTCGTCATCCTCTTCAGATGATACGCCCGCGTCACCCTCGTGGGCCATCTCCCAGCCGATGTCGAAGGCGTCGCGCAGTTCGTCGGCCGCAATCGGCGAATTGACCTTCTTCCAGTCCTCCTTGAACTCTGCCCACGCCAATTCGACGGTGTTCAGCCCCAGCTTGACGTACGCGTCGAGCAGTTTCGTCATCGGCACGAGCGCAGTGGGGTCGATGCCGCTCGTGGTCTTGAAGAGCGAGTCGCGCAGCTCTTGGAGCGCCTGGTCCTTCTGGGCGAGCAGCTTTTGGCGGTCCGCCTGGAGCTTCGCGATCCGCTCAGGGGTCGTGGGCGCGCCGAATAGTCCGCCCTGGTCCTCCGCCTGCGCGCCTGCGTCGGTTTCCGCCTGAAGTGCGAAGGGTGCCTCGAACTTCGGCTCCGGCTTGAGCGCGTCCTCGCGGACGGTGTCCGCGCCAGGGAGCCGTGGCTGCGCCTCGCCGAACTCGTTGATATCAACCTTTCCCGGCGAGCTGGGATTATTAGTATTAGTATCACCGGCGCCGAACAGCGGACCGCCCTGCTCGCGTGCCGCAATCGCGTCACGCCGGATGCCGGGTCCGGCCTGGCGCTCCGCTCGCGCCCGCACGATGGCGGCAATCGCCAGGTCGTAGCGCGGGTCGTCGCTGATAACCTGACGCACCTCGGCATCAGGGCTCCTGAGCGCCTTCCGCACCTCCGTGCGCGTACTTCCGAGCCGGTCCGCGAGGAGTTTCCACTCGACACCCGTCAAGGCGTGCATGTCACCGTTCGCGACGGCGCCCGCCAGTTCGGTTTCGTCCACATCGGGCGTGTCGGGGCGTTGCAGGGCGTCGAAGCCTGCGTCCTCGCGCGCCTGCTGCATCGCTTTCCCGGCCGGACGGTCCGTGCCGACCATCGACGACACGCGATTACTGTCCGACGTGACCGCGATGCCAGGCTGGTAGTTCCGCAGCACCTTCAGGACGCGCTCGAGCCGTGCGGGCTGCGCGCCGAGGAAGTGGACGCCGTTCACCGGCACGTCCATCGTCGAGAAGTATTCGACCAGGCGATCGAGGTCGATGGCCTCCTCGTTGGAAGGCAGGCCCGCAATGGCGTTGCTGCTGAACGTGCGCGCGATCCACTTGAGCGCCTCGTGGATATCGCTGCCGGCCTGGCCGACCTGCGCGGGCACGACGACCTTGACGTGGTCGTTCGACAGCCGTTGATATTCCGGCGCGTACCGTTGTTGCAGGTTGCGGCTCCCGGCAGCATCGCCGACGATGTCCGGCGCGACCACATACAGCCCGCTGTGCCGTTCGACGGGGATGGCTTTCGCCAACCGGCGATAGAGCGCCAGGACCTTGTCGAAGTCTGGAGACGTGCCCTTCTTGAAGTGGCCGAAAGCGCCTGAATCGACGAACACCTGACCGCCGCGGCTCACGTAGTCAATGACGCGCTGCTCGATGGACGGCGACATCACGTCCGCTGTGACGCCAATCGGCACGCCCGCCTGGGCGAACCCGTCGAAGTCGGCCGGCGCCGTCGCGATGCCTGAGCGGAACCACATCGCCTCGCCGCGCGTGGGTTGCTGGGGCGACGTGACGCCCTTCCGTTCGTCGCCGATGCGCTGGACATCCTTCACGAACGCATCGCGTTCCGCCCTGGCCTGCTTCGCGGCACTCGCGGCGGCTTCCTTCGTGGCGAACGCCTTGTGATGGAGCTGCGGCAGGTCGTCATCCACGACGAGGAACTTCGCGTCTGACAATCGCTGTTCCAGCGTCACGCCTTGGAACTCGCTCCGCGGGTTCTTGCCGCGTGCGACTGCGGCGGGTTGCGTCTGCTTCGACGCCTCGGGCTTCGTCATCTGCACCAGGACGGTGCTCACGCCCGTCTGGCGGAACGACTGTGCGCCGTTGAACATCCCGTCGTTGCGTTCGACCTCGACGCCATCCTTCGCCTTGAACCAGGCGCGGAATGTCTCGGCCTTCTTATCGCCGCGGGAGAACGGCCCGGTGCTCATGACCGCGATGAGTTCACCGCCAGGCTTGAGCAGCTCGTAGGCGTGCTGCACGTGCTCGATGTCCGCGCCTTTCTCGAACGGCGGGTTCATGTAGATGCCGTCGAAGACCGGACCGGGTTGATACGTCAGGAAGTCCCGCGCGACGGGCTTGAGTCCCTTCAGGTCGAGCAGTTCGTGAAGCGTCTGGTTGTGCTCGACCGTGAGGATGTTGGCGTCCGGCCATTCCTCGCGCATCGCGTCCGCGATGTCCCCCTTCCCCGCCGAGGGTTCGAGCAGCCGAAGCCCCTGGCTGTCCGTCCGGCCCGCATAGGCCGAATAGCTGATGATTTTCTCGATGAGCGGCTGCGGCGTCGGGAAGAATCCAGGAATCTTCGTGCCGATGAGCGCGCGGATTTTCGCCTTGATGGCGGAATCCTTGTCGGGTTCGGCCTTCCCAGGTTCGTAGGCGCGGATCGCCTCGCGCTCGTCCTTCGTCCCCTGGTTGAGGAGAATCCGCTCGATGGCGGCCACGCTCGCGACCTTCTTCAGGACGTCTGGCAGGGTGCCCGCGTCGATGGCGTCGGCGATGGCGAGCGCGGTCTTCTGGACGCGCTCCAGGCGGTCGGCGTCACGACCCATACTCTCGGCGATGTCGGCGCGACGACGGGTGAGGCGCTGCTGCCCGATCGCGGGGTTCCGCTTCTCGGCGATGGTCTTCGAGAGGTTCTCCGCAGACTGGCGCAAGCGCGCGGTGTTCGGCGCGGCACCGGAGCGCGGCGTGAATGGCGCCTTTGGCGGCGCGGCGGCGACTGGTGGCGCTGCCTCCGCTTTCTTCGCGCCAGACCGCGGCATCTTGGAGGCACGTGGCGCCACGTCTGGCGGCGCGGCCGGAGTCTCAGCCTTCGCGTTCAGGGCTTCGCGTCGGTCGAGTTCCGCCTGTCGTTCCGCGCGGCTGTCCTCGAAGCCCTTGATGGATGAGGCGTAGTGTTCTGGATACTTGGACTTCTTCAGTTGGGTCCGCAGTTGCGCGAGTTGTGTCTCGTCGCGCTGGATAGCCTTCCGTAGGTCCTCGTCAGACCAGTCACTCCACTTCGCGTGCGGTTCAGTGTCCGCCTCGCGTTCTTCGCGTGGTGTTGGGAAGGACGGCCGGAAGGTGTCCTTGGTGACGACGACGGCGTCCGCCTCACGTGCCTTGTCACGCCCACCGGAAAACTGCCGCGCATCGAGCAGCTCGCGAGCGGCGTCCGCCTCCGCGCGATACGACGGCACGTTGGGCTTCGCGTCGGCGACGGCCTTCGCGTTCTCCGCGAACTTCTGGAGCCGGTCCAGCGGCTTCTCGCCCCACTGCTTGCGAACCCGCTCCCGTGCGAGGTCCATCGGACTGCGGTAGGTGGGGTGCGTGTGACGGAAGGCTCGCGCGATGTCCGCGATGTCTTCGCCCGCATCCATCCGGCGCGTGATGTCCGCGTAGTCCTCGTGTGTCGCGCCGAACCGCTCGCGGAGCTGGCTCCAGACGGTCGATGTGCGATGTTCTACTCCGTCGCCAGCGAATGCCGGCACAGGGTCAATTTCGGCGGCCGGAATGAGTGCCTGCGCCAGGGCGTCGAATTGGTTCGCGCGGCGTTCGGCATGCGCCTGTTCCTGCGCGCCGACTTCCGCCTGGAGCTCGTCGCCCGCGCGTTTCTTCGCGACGAGTTCTTCAGTGCTTGGCACCGGAGGCAACACGCCCGAGGCGTCCAGCAAAGGCGCCTGCTCCTGGCGGCGGCGCTGCTCGTTGCGCTGAGACATCGTGGCGCCGCGGAGTTCGCCGTCAGTCGGAGGCGTAGCATCCCGTCGCTTCGCCTCAAGACGGCGCGCGATTTCGGCGGCACGCTCTTCCGGAGACATCTGCGCCCAGGTCTTCACAGGTGTGGAGGGGGCTGCCGGCGTTGCCTCAGCGGATGGGGTGTCCGCTGTTCCCAGCGGCGCGGCCGGCGGCTTCATTGTCGTCGATGTCACGGGCTCCGGCTTCGAGCGCGGCGAGAACTTCTTCGGTGTTCCCGTGAGCGGAATCTCAACCTGCCCGCCGTCCTTCGACGAGAAGATGACGCGGTCAACCGTGACGGACTGTCCTTCGAGCGCGGCGTTGTCGGCGTATGCCTTGCCTTTGCCCGGTTTCACGTACGCGATGGTGACGTGCGGGATGTAGGACGGATGCGTATCGCCAGGCGTGTTGACGACCTCGGCCACCTTCTTCCGCAGGCGGCGGAGGTCCGGCGAATCGACATCCACCTTGACGACGTCCGCGTCCTCGTTCTCGAAGAGCGACGTCTTCCCGAACGTGACCGTGACGGGCGGCTCGTTGGCGAGCGCCTTCTCGACGGCGGAGACGTCGCCCGTGTCGATGCCGTACTGAATGGTGATGTGCGGCTGCGATTCGCGGCCGTCCGGCGCCAGGTCCTCGTCGGGAATCGCCTCGGCGAACCGGAACACGCGACCCGCCACCTCCGGCGGGAGATTGACCTGTGTGCTCGAGTAGTCGTACTTGTCCGGGCTCTCGATGTTCGGCAGATCGACGAACGGGTCGGGCGGGGTTGCTGCTTCGCCGATCGGCTGCCCGTCTCGGCGCGTGAATGTCACGGCCTTCGGATCGAAGGCGATGATTTCCTGGCCCGCCGTGCGGTTGAAGACGATGCCGTCGTAGCCGGCCGCTCGTGCGACCTGCCCGATGGCTTCGTGGCTGCTCGCGCCGGCCTCAATGGCGGCCTGATACGGCTGCACGAGGTGCGGGGCATCCTGGCTGAGCACCTTCGCGATGTCGCCGGTGGGCTGACCGGCGCGGTTGAACATCGTCAATTCCAACGGACGCTCAAGGCGCGCGTCTCCGCCCAAGGCGACGGTCGGCACCTCGCCCGTTTCGTTCTTGGTCGCGAGCTGCTGGCGCCAGAACCCGGCACTGTCCGTGGCCCGGTCGGAGAGGTAGACGCCAGGCCCGTACTGCGAGCCGAGGCCCGATCCAGCACGTGACAGGTCGAATCCCTCGCGAAGAATCGCGTCCGCGGCCTCGGGGGTGGTGATGTGCGTGACCTCGGTTGCGAACGGCTTGACGTTCGGCAGGTCCGCGAAGATGTCCGCTTCCGGTTTCGCGACCTCATTCGAGGGGAGAGAACCGGAAATAGTAAGTTCTGGCGAGGGGGCAGAACTGACGTTTTCTGGCGCGGCGCCTTGTGGTAGGGGCTGTTCCACCGGGAACTGGCTCGCCTGCCGTGCCGCGGCGCTCTCGGCAACACGGCTCCGGACCAGCTCGGCCATCGAGGGGGTGGGTGGGTTCGCGAGAACCTGCCCAGGGGTTTCGGGAACTTGCCCCCCCTCGCGGAAAGTGACCGGCGCTTCCGGCGGTGCAGATGCCGGTTCAGAGCGCGCGGCGCTCGTGTGTGCTAGGGGCTCGCGCGTCGCGAGGTCGTCCACGGCCTCGTCAGCCTTGGTCTTCGCGTCGGCGACGTCATGGGACTCGCCCATGATGGGACCGGCCAGGGCGCCCGCGAGGAAGGACTGCCCGGTGTTCTGGAGCCACGTGCTTGGATCGTCCGGGTTCTGGATGACGTTGCCGATGATTTCCTGACCGGCCTCCTGCGTGCCTTCGGACAGTGACCGCAGCGCGGCCGTCGTCTTCGCGCCGCCGAGCCGCTCGAACAGCGGCAGGTTCGTGACCTTCAGCAGCGCGAAGTTCGCCGCCAGCGACAGCGCGGCGCCGGCCCGCGCGGCGCCCTCGTCCTTCCCCTCTTCCCGCAGGTCGGCGTATTTGTTGGCCGCTTCGACGAACGACTCTCCGAGCGCGGCGCGCAGCGGACCGCCAGGCCCGAAGCTCATGGCCGTGAACCCGGCGACCGAGCCCACGATCGAACCCGCGAGGTTAGCGTAGGCGTCCGGCCGCAGATACCAGTCGTCGGCGCTCAGTGCCTCGGAGCCGTACTCCTGGAGCTGCCGGTTGATGGCGTTCAGGCCGGTCTTGTCGTCGAAGAGTGCGAGCGTGGCGGACGCAATCGGCCGCGCGACGGCGCCCACCGCCCCGCCCATGAACCCCTTGCGGGCCTCGTCGAGGGTGCGGGCCGCGAGCGGGACGTCAACTTTTGGCGGAGACGGAATGTTGCTGGGGGTCCGGCCGCCGTCCATCGACGGCGGACTGGTGCGAACCACCTCCTGCTCGAGCGGCGACAGCAGTTGGCGCGGGTCGGGACGGTCGAAGCGGACGGTGCCGGAGAACGGCGCGACGCGACGCGCTTCCTCCTGGTGCAGGCGTTCGGCGGCGGCCGTGGCGCTTTCCGGGGTGTCGAAGATGCCGAGATGTTCGCCGGTCCGCCGGTAGTGGTCGATGGCTTCCTGGTTGGAGACGACGCGGCCGTTGACGACGGTCGGGACGAGCACCTCGCCCTGGTCCGTGCCGAAGGACATCGAGCGAATCGTGCTGACCGAGCCGTCCGGGTTGCGGACGATCGGCCGGGTGGACAGGTCGATGTTGCCAGGCGTGCGGAGTCCGCCAACAGAGAGCGGCCGCGCAGAAATGTCCGGCAAATCCGCGAAGATGTCCGCCGCAGGCGGAGGTCCGACGTCGGGCAGGTCAGCGAAGATATCAGCGGACGGTGTACCCGAGAGCTTGGGCGGCGGCAATGGCTTGCTCCGGTGTCATCCCGTGTTGTTGACCACGCGCAATGACCTCGGCGCGCGACTTCGTGCCCTTCGATCCTGGGGGCACGGCGGTCGGGGATGGCGCCGGTGGCGGAGCGGCCTGCGGCGGCGGTGGGGGCGTCGCCATCGCCGGTTGCGCCGGGACTGATGGCGGGGGCGCTCCCTCGCCTGGCGGCGGAGGCACGGGCGGTGGCGGTCGCCGGATGAGATCCGCCATGCTGGCCGGACTCGCGTTGACGACGTCCTGTTCGTCCCGGCTGAGCGCGGGCATCGGGGCGGCGCCCGTCAGGTCGCGGAAGTCTTCGTAGGCCCGCCTAACCCTCGCGTCATACCGGGCTTTCGCCTGTTGCTTCTCGGCTGGCGCGGGCGGCACCAGTTCACCGTTCACCAGACGCGGCTGGAGGGCGCGTTGGTAGTCTTCTTCGGCGGCGTCGAGGGCGCGCGCCCGTTCGCGGACCGCAGCGGACTGTTGCGCGGGCGTCATGCCCGTGGGCGCTTCCTTGTCGGGCCGCGGCGGCAGACTCGCGACGACCTTGGACGGGTTGTTCGGGTCGCGCAGTTCCTCGCCTGGCCGGAGCCGAATCGGCGCGGCAGGCTTCGCGGGCGCATCGCCAAAGGTGCTCACGAAGGCCGTGATGCTGGATGGGTTCGCGTCCTGCCCGAGTCCCACCGACTCCAGGTCCTCGTCGGAGGCGCCGAGGCTCTTCGCCAGATTCAGGTAGTACGGCACTTCCTCCGGATGCGCGGCGGCGTGCGCGAGTCCGGGCGCGATCGCCTTCCACACGCCACGGAGGTCGATGTGATGCTGCTTCGCCAGGTTGGCGGCGGCTTGCGCGGCCTTCTGGCGGCCCTCAAAGAGTTGCGGCACCGAGGCGCCAATCTCGGCGGCCTTCGCATCGAGGTCCGGCGTCCAGTCCGGCGGGAGCATCGGCTCGAGCGCCGGCGCTTCCTGAATCATGCGGGCGCGCACCTGGGGATAGATGGCGGCCTTCTCTTCGGGCGTGTTGGCGGTCAGGACGGGCGCGTACAGGTCGCGAGCGCGCTCAAAGACCTGCTTCCCGGCCTGGGCCTGCGCTTCTTCGGCGCGGAGCCTTGTCGCGAGCTCGCCGTAGTGTTGCGTCCGGACCTTCGCCGCTTCGTCGGTGTAGCCCTGCGACTCGAGCAGCTCGGCGCGCTTGAGGCCGTCCATGCCGGCGGCGCCTGCGAACTGGTCGAGCCCTTCGCGGTTGCGATCGCGCGACTGCTGGTGCTTCGCCTCCTCAAGCCGGAATTCGTCGGCCTTGCGACCGGGCTCGCCGGCCTTGTACCGCAGGAGGTCCGACATCACATCCCGTCCGGCGAGTGCGATGGCGCCGACCGTGCGGGCGGTCGCGTCCCCGTGCGCGGCCTGGCGCGCAGCCTCAATCTGCCCGCCGCTCCGAATCAGGTCCGCCATCATGGCGGTGGACGCCCGATTGTCGTACGGTTCGCGACGATACGGTCCGAGGGCCATGCGCGTGTCCTTACTCGTTCCCTAGGGACGCGAGGAACTGGAGATTCTGGCGGTCGCTCAGGAACCGGCGCCACGCGTCATCGCCGGCATACGTGTCGCGGCGGTAGTTCTCGTCGAGCGTCTTCCCCCAGCGGTTGTAGTCCATGTCCTGCGCGTAGGTGTACTTCGCCCAGTCACGGTTGAAGTTCTGCTCGGCGTTGTTATTGGACGCGGCGTTCTGGGCGACCCACGTCTGAAGCCGCGGGTCATATTCGAGCTTGGCGCCTTCGAGACGGGCGGTGTAGTCCGCGTTCCGCTCGTCCGCATCGCGGTTGTAGTCACCGACGCCGGCGGCATAGCGCGCGTCGCGCTCGAGCCGGTTGCGGTCGTAGGTGTCGGAGCCGACGCGGTACGCGCGGTCCCACTGGCCCGTCGCGGCGTTGAAGCGGGCGTCCCGCTCGTCGCGCGAACGGTTGTACGCATCGCCCGCGGCATCGTAGTTGCGGTCGTAGATGTCCTTGCTGCGGCCGAACAGGGCGGCGTATTCCTGGCTCGCCATGTTGCTGGCGCGGTCCAGATTCGCTTGCACCTGGTTGCCGCCGCGGAGGATGCCGTTGGCCGCGGCCGTCGCATTCGCGGCCTTGAGACTCTCGTCCAGGCGGAACTTGTAGCCCGGATCGATGGTCATCTGGTCGGCGGTTGGCGCGGTAAACGCGCCGGGGCCGGAGTACGGGTCCACGTTCCCGAACGTGGGCTGTGCGCCTGGTCCCGCGTACGGATCGACCGTGCCAAGCGTGGGCATCGCCACACCGGGTGCCGTGCGCGTCGGGGCGTTGAACGCGGGCGCGTTCGTGGGCGTGAATCCGAGATTACCTGTCGCGGGTGCGTTCGGGTCGCGCGGCTGCGTGCCCCAGACGCCATTGTTCTGCGCCCATTCCCATCCGGGCGAGCCACTGACCTCCTGACCGTTCGTCAGGGTGTTCCAGTAGTTCGTGCCGCCCTTCTCGGGGCCGAGCTGCTCGTTGGTGGCCCATTCCCACCAGTCTTTGTCGGCAGCGACGTTCTGAATGGGCCTCCACGTGTTGTTGACAGCCATCAGGGGTTCCCTTTACGCCAGGTCGGCCATCGTGGGCTCTTCAGGCTTGTTCGTCGAGCGAACATCGACCCATCGCCCGTACGTGTTGCCGTCGCGGAGGTCCTCGGCCGTGACGACGCGCATGCTCGTGCCGCGCACTTCCTCGATGCGGATGCCTTGGGCCTCGAAGTACGGTTTCGCGACGCCCGTCAGAAACGCCTCATCGACGGGTCGCCCGGAGGCGAGCGCCTTGACGTCGTCCGCGCTGGGCACGCGCGCATTGGTGAGCGACGCCGGCGGCGGAGCTGGGCTATCGTTGATGACGCCGCCATCGACGCGTTCATTGCCGGGGACGGTGACTGTCGGCACCTCCGGTCCCGGTGGCGGCGCCACCAAGTCGGACATACTGTTCTCGCCGCCCATCTCGTAGTTGGAATCGATCCACTGCCAGCCGGTATCGCCGGACCACGCGCCCGCGCCATACCGGTTCTGGAGCACGTCCACCGACTCGCCGGTCTGCGGGAAGTAGACGCGGTCGGCCGCGCCTTCCTTGTTCTCGACGCGCGCCTCGACGCCCCACGCGGTGAGCAGGTCCACGAGCTGCTGGGCCGCGTTCTCGCTGTGCGGGTCAATCTGCGCCATCGCGCGGGCCGCGATGTTCTTGATGGCGCCGTAGTCCTGGTGCTGCGGGTTCCAGACCTTGTCGTTGGTGTTGAAGCCGCGCAGGCTGTCGGCGTACTGCCCGCCGCGCAGGCCCGTGTCGTTGTAGTCGAACGGCGTCGTGACGTCTCCGCCGCCCCAGCCCATGCCGCGAGCGTTGGTGCCGCTCGTGCCGGTGCCCTTGGACGGCGCCGGAGGCGGCGCATCGGACTGTCCTGGCTGCTCCGGCGCGGTCGCCGTGGGCCGATTGCGGTATTCGTCGCTGCTGCGAATGACGCCTTCGACGCCCGCCAGACCACCGGTGTTGTACCGGTGCGCGGCCAGGCCGCCGGGGTCCGGGTCGCGGCCGAGCAGTTGGTGATACAGGTTGGCGATGTCTTCGTCGCTGAGCGTGGGCGTCTTGTTGGCGAGGTCCGCCATCGAGCCGCCGCGAGGGTAAGGGATCGGCATGTCAGGCGGCTCCCGAGTAGGAAGTCAGGGCGTCCATCGAAGGCCGCTCGAGTTGCGGGATTTCCACAGGCGACAGCGTCAGTCCGGCCTGTGCGGCGAGCTTGTTGACGGCCGAGACGCTGGCGGAGCGATACGGCGACCGGCGCCGCTGCTCGGCGTTGTACATGTCCACGTCCCGCTGTTCCGCCCGGAGCGCGCGCTCTTCGTCGAAGGCTTGTCTGCGCTCGTTCAGGCCCAGGCCGCGCAGGCGGTAGGCGTTGTCCGCGGTCCACTGCTCGCGGTCGCGCGCCAGGGCTTCGTCGTATTGCCGGCGGTTCTCCCGCTCGGCGCGGTCGTACTCTTCCTGGCGACGGGCTTCCTGCTCGCGCTGGAACTGCAACGCCTCCTGATTGGCCGACGTGCTGGCATCGGCCGCGCGATCGGCTGCCTTCGATTGGGCGTGGGCGGCGATCGCGGTGGCTCCGGTGGTAGCGACGCCTCCGATAATCGCGGCAATGACAGGCGCGGGCACGGCTACTCTCCCTTCCCAAACGGCAACAGGTAGGCGCGGCCGGGAAGCGGCTGCGCGTGGGCTGTCTGAAGCATGGCCTCAACGGTGGGATCGATGGCGGCAGTCATGGCCGCCTGTCCGCCCAATGCGGTCACCAAGCGGCGCATCCCGGTCCAGAGACGGCGTCCGACGCTGGCTTTCCCCCGATAGTCCGGATGGACCCAGAGTCCCTCGACGTGCCAGACCGGGAGCACCATCCATGTGCCGATGATCGCGTCGCCAGCCTCGACGACGAGGACGTGGGCCTGAAAGCGCGTGGGATGCGTGGCGAGGTCCGCGAGCTCGGTGCCGGCAAGTTTGGACCACTCCTCGAACGGCAGCACGCGCGAGGTGAGCGCCTTGGCTTCAGTACAAGGCATGGACCGTCCCTCCCGAATCCTTGTAGACCGGCTTGCTCGAGTCGGTGCTGTAGTACCAGGTGTCGGTTTCGGCGTCTGCGTCGGCGAGGTGCGCGAGGCGGAGCGCGCCGGACGGTTGCACGTCGGCGCCTGCATCGAGCCGCCGGAAGCGTTCAAAGATGACGTTGAACCAGCGGCGCCAGGTCTGCGTCAGGTTCGAGTTGGTCGTGCCGAAGAGCGGCTCCTTGGGGACCGGGTCGAGTCTCATAGTTCGGTCCCTTGGCGAACCGGCATGTAGGCGTCGGCGATGCGCCACGGACCGGCGCTCGTTGTGGAGATTTCGTACTGCCGCCCGCGCGCGGCGCCCATGCGGTTCCACGTGAGGCGCTTGCCGTATTCACCGTCCGACAGGTCGCCGGTGCCGCGCGATCCCGCGCTGGCCCAGGTCTTCCCGCGGTTGTTGGAGAACTTGAGAGTCATCGACCCTTCCGGATCGCTGACGGCGACCTCCATGTCGAGCGTGAACGACGGGAAGAACAGGCGGCGGCCTTCGTTCACCAGGACGGGGCCACGGCGCAGACGCAGGATGTCGTTGGTTTGCCCGCCGCCGACATCGTTCAGGTACGTATCGCTCCACTGATAGAACCGATCCAAGGCGCCATCGAGCGACAGGTGCATGCCCGACCAGTAGACGTGATACAGCGGGCGCCACAGGGTGATGCTGGTGGGGTCCGTGCTGCTCGTACACTCGTGCCACTCGTTCTCGGTCAGGTCGTAGACGAACGTCCGGCTGACACTGGCGTGCGGGAACTGCAACCGGTAGAACAGATGGCCGTTCACCTCGTAGGAGTCCGCGACCGCGTCAGAGATTTGGGCGAACCCTTCAATGACGGTCGTGAGTTCCTTCGGACTGACAATCCGCACGTCCGATCCCGTCGCCATCACGACGCCGGCCAGGCCGGATTTGGTCCTCGCGAGCCATAGCTCCGCATTGCCGATCGCGCACCGGGAGAACGCCGCCGCAATGCCGAAGGGCACGATGCCGATGCTGGTGTTGAACGCGAACGCGAACGGCGTGGTGCCGACGTTATTCCACACCTCCGAGGTTTCCGTGCCGTGCAGCCAGACGTCGCGTCCGGCGACACCAACCGCGCTCCAGCGGTCGGCTGCGGCGCTGCGCTGCTGGAACGCAGAACCGCCCCAAGTCGTGAAGTCGTTCAGGTCCGATTGAAAGAGGGTGGAGGTCGTCGCATCGAGATAGAGGCCGTATCCATCGATGGAGGCCACCATCTGCACGCCGCTGGAGATTTCTTCCGTGAGGACGTTGCCGGTCAGGACGAACGAGTACGCTTTCCCGCCGGTGCCAATCAGGAGTTGGCCGCCGCCCGTCCCTCCGCCGTCGCCATTGCTCGCGATGGTCGCGGGGGTCGTGTTGGGCACCGGCACGGCGACCGTCCCGCGGTCCGTCTTGCTGAAGGACGTCCCGCCCGCCCACGTGATTTCGTACAGCTTGTCTTTGACCACGGCGAACAGGCCGCGGGTGTTGGTCGGTTCGGCAAACAGCGCGCGTCCTGGGAACTCGTCAAAGGTCAGACGTTGCGTCACGCCGGGACGCGGCAGCAGGCCACGCTTCGACGTGGCGCCCGCAGACGTTTCGGTGTGCGGATACCAATTGATGGTGCGCTCGCCAGAGACGGTGAGGTTTTTCCCGGTGTAGGAACCGCCGATAAAGTTCGGATACTTCATCGGGCTCACTCGCCCGCGTAGATGTTGAACGCCGACCCTCGGAACGCATTGATGGACGGGTCGATCCGCATCTCAGGGACGACGACGTTCTTCGCCTGGATGCGGTATTTCGAGGTACGCGCCAGCTTCTCGAGCGTCGGCGTCGGGATGACGGTGTAGTACGGCGCCAACTCGATCGCAAGGTTGGTGCGAATCGCCCGCTTGTAGCCCGCGGTGAACGTGTAGTCCGTCGTCCCATCGGCGAACTGCGTCACGGAGGCCGGCACGTACAGGACGATGTCGATGTTGTTGGTTTCGGGCACAGGCCAGACCGTGCCTTGCGCGAACGTCGGGTGATAGTTCGGCTCGAAATAGACGCGGTCAGGCAGGCCCGCCATCGTCTTGTCGCTGATGGCCTGGTATTCCTCACGCGAGATCGGGCGGCTGACGGGCGTCTCGATGATGGGGTCCGCCGAGTCGTCGTAGATGAAACTGACGCCTTCGAGGTAGCTCGGGATGTAGGCGATGGACCACGCCGCACCGGGGCCGATGGCGTAGTTGGCCGTGTTCGCGGTGAGTGGTTGCACTTCCCGCGCGACGCGGTAGAGCATCAGGCGCTCGTTGCGCCACGCCTCCACCATCTCGTTCAACACGGTCAGGCCATCGGTCAGGTCCGCCGTGGCGGGCGTTTCCGACGCCTGGCACACGCCGAGCATCTTGAGCGCGCCGGTGATGAACGCGTTGGCGGTCACTTCGTCTCAGGAGCCGCCGGCGGGACGTCCGCCTTCGGTGCAGGCTTGGGGTCCGCCTTCGGCTTGGGCGGCGCGGCGGGCTTGTTGTTGATGGGCGGCAGGGGCTTCGGGGTGTCGAGCACGACAGCCGCCGCCTTGTCGGGATGGTCGAACCAGCCGGGACCGAGCTTGGCCTCGGCGAACTCGTCCTCGCACAGCTCGGCGCCGAGCGTGGCGTGGTAGCGCCAGCAGGGGTACTTGCGCTTGCGGACTTCCTCGAGCGTGATGGGGTCCACCGCGAGCGCCGGGACCGGGGCCGGCCGCTTGTTCTCGGCATGCACCAAGGCGGGCGAGTTGGCCCACTCCGGGCCGAGCGCGAGGTCTTGCGCCTCGTTCTGCACGAGCCGCGAGGGCTTTGTGGCGTGGTAGCGCCACGCGGGGTAGGGCTGGGGTTCGTAGGGCACGCAGAGCCGTCCTTTCGGGTTGCCGGGTCAGTCCAGGGACACGATGGCAACGCCGTCTACGGACACCGCGCCATTCAGTTCCATGTTGAGCAGCTCCCCACGCTTGGTCTGCACCCAGCCGTGGTCGTTGTGCGGCAGCACAAACGGCACCTTCGCCGCCATGACCATCTGACCGGTCAGGGCCGTTCCGCCGGCGCCGGATTCCAAGCGGACCGTGACGTCAGCTGACGGCACCAGGGCCAACGAGAGCACGGTAATGACGCGGAGCTCGTCGGCCGCGCGGAGCGTGTTGTCCCCGTTCGTGGCGTGGTCGATAACGATGCGTTCGATTTGTGGCATCGAAGAGTCCTCGCAACGTCCGCCTCCCTGACGAGCGCACCGAGATATCCGGTACGCCCATCAGAGAGAGAACGCGGACCTGCGTTAGGCGACGGGCACCGCCACCGACTCGTCAGCCGCGAGCGACGACGAGACGTGATGCCACTTCGAGTTGCCGGCGAGCAGCGTGATGCTTTCGCCCACGGCCGCCACGAACGTGAACACGTCGGACGCATTGCTTCCGAGGAAGCCGGTCGTCAGCGTGACGGTGTGTGCCGCGGCGGTCTGGCTGGCGATCGTGAGCTTCACGCCTTCCATGTCCGCCGTGGGGTCGGCCAGCGTCATCGCGGCGGCGGTCGCCTTGGTGAGGAACGCGACGGTGTCGCGCTTCGGCAGCTTTCCAGCACAGTGGGATCCGAAGCTTGGAATTCACGTGACTTGAAGTCGCGG
>JADMIO011054741.1_pt1 | contig 63950 bp, 69 predicted proteins | sample 8958161 | NCBI WGS metagenome assembly JADMIO01 (sample SAMN16585339, study PRJNA669376) | soil metagenome | isolation source: Crop rotation soil | place: USA: Cullars Rotation, Alabama | collected 2011
CGCGACAACTTGTCCACGTGGAATTCTAAGCTTAGGATCCCAATGTGCTGGAAAGGTGAAAAAGACCAACCGCATCGTCACCATCGAACAGGCCTGGCCGGTCTGCTCCATCGGTTCGGAAATTTCCGCCCGTGTCGCGCTGGATGCCTTCGACTATCTGGACGCGCCGCCGACCAAGGTATCGGGCAAGGACGTGCCGATGCCCTATGCCAACAATCTGGAAAAGCTGGCGCTGCCGACCGTCGATGATCTGATCGAGGCGGTCAAAGCCGTCTGCTACAAGGCTTAAAGCGCATGGCTACAAATATCCTGATGCCCGCGCTGTCGCCCACCATGGAAGAGGGCAAGCTCGCCAAGTGGCTGGTCAAGGAAGGCGACACCGTCAAGTCCGGCACCATCCTGGCTGAGATCGAGACCGACAAGGCCACGATGGAATTCGAGGCCGTCGACGAGGGTAAGATCGGCAAGATCCTGGTGCCCGAAGGCAGTGAAGGCGTGAAGGTCAATGCGCCCATCGCCGTTCTGCTGGACGAGGGCGAGAAGCTGGGCGATCTGCCGGCTGCCGCCGCGCCCAAAGCTGGCGCTGCCCCCAAGCTCGACATCCCCCTTGCGATGAAGGACATCAAGGCGGCGGTTACCGATCTGGGCGACAATATGAAGGCGGCTGCCGCCAACGACAAAGGCGCAGACGGCGCGCGCATCTTTGCCTCGCCGCTGGCCAGGCGCATCGCCGCCCAGAAGGGCATCGATCTGTCGGCCCTGTCGGGCACGGGCCCGCGTGGCCGTATCGTCAAATCCGATGTCGAGAACGCCAAGCCTAGCGCGGCCAAGCCGGCTGCGGCTGGTGCGCCCGCCGCCGCCGGTGGCGGCATTCCGGGCGTGGCGCCGCTGCCGGATGCGCGGCTGCTTTATCCCGCGGGCTCCTATGAGGAGATCCCGCACGACAATATGCGCAAGGCGATCGCCAAGCGCCTGACCAGCGCCAAGACGCTGATCCCGCACTACTACCTGACGGTGGACTGCAATCTGGATGCGCTGATGGCGGTGCGCGAGAAGATGAACGCCGCGGCGCCGAAAGGCAAAGACAAGACCCCGGCCTACAAGCTGTCGGTCAACGACTTCATCATGAAGGCGTCCGCGATGGCGCTGATGAAGCACCCGGACGTCAACGCTTCCTGGACCGACACTGCGATTCTCAAACACAAGGATGCCGATGTCGGCGTCGCCGTGGCGCTGGATTTCGGCCTGATCACGCCGATCATCTTCAAGGCCCAGACCAAGGGGCTGGTGGAGATCAGCAACGAGGTCAAAACCCTGGCGGGGCTGGCCAAGGAAAAGAAGCTCAAGCCCAACCAGTATGAGGGCGGCGGCTTCTCGGTTTCGAACCTGGGCATGTACGGCATCAAGAATTTCACCTCTATCATCAACCCGCCGCAGAGCTGCATCATCGCGGTCGGCGCGGGCGAGGAGCGGCCGGTCGTGCGGAACGGCAAGATCGAAATCTCCACCGTCATGACCGTCACCATGTCGGCCGATCACCGGGTGGTGGACGGCGGCACTGGCGCCAAGTTCCTGCAGACCCTGAAACAGTTCATCGAGGAACCAGCCTCGATGCTGCTATAGGGCGCGCGCCATGGCTGACTCTTATGATGTGATTGTCGTTGGCGGTGGACCGGGCGGCTATGTCTGCGCCATCCGCTGCGCCCAGCTGGGCCTCAAGACCGCGGTGGTGGAACGCGACCGCATGGGCGGCATCTGCCTGAACTGGGGCTGCATCCCGACCAAGGCGCTGCTGCGTTCCAGCGAGATCTGGCACCTGATGCACCGGCTGGGCGAATTCGGTTTTTCTGCCGACAATTTCAAGTTCGATGCCGCCAAGATCGTGGCGCGCAGCCGCGCCGTCTCCAAGCAACTGTCCGACGGCGTCAGCTTCCTGATGAAGAAGCACAAGATCACGGTCATCCCGGGCGAGGCCAAGCTGGCCGGCAAGGGCAAGCTGACCGTCACCAAGGATGGCAAGACCACCGACGTCACCGCCAAGAACATCGTGCTGGCCACCGGCGCGCGGGCGCGCACGCTTCCCCATCTGCAGCCCGACGGCAAGCTGATCTGGACCTATCGCGAGGCGATGGTGCCGGAGAGCTTCCCCAAGTCGTTGCTGGTCGTGGGCTCGGGCGCCATCGGCATCGAGTTCGCCAGCTTCTATCGCACCCTGGGCGCAGAGGTGACGGTCGTGGAAATGCTGGACCGGGTGCTGCCGGTGGAAGACGAAGAAATCTCCGCTTTCGCGGCCAAGGCCTTCACCAAGCAGGGCATGAAGCTGAAGGTCGGCACCCAGGTCACCGAACTGAAGAAGGGCACGGGCGACGTCACCTGCACCTTGAAAGACAAGGACGGCAAGACCGAGCAAGTCACGGTGGAACGCGTGATCCTGGCCATGGGCATTGTCGGCAATGTCGAGAATATCGGGCTGGAAGCTGCGGGCATAAAGGTCGAGAAGACCCATGTCGTCGCCGGCAAGTATGGCGAGACCGGCGTCGACGGCGTCTGGGCCATCGGCGACCTGGTGGGCGCGCCCTGGCTGGCGCACAAGGCCATGCATGAAGGCGTGATCGTGGCCGAGAAGATCGCCGGCGTGAAAGGCGTGCATCCGCTCAACACCTCCAACGTGCCGGGCTGCACCTATTGCTGGCCGCAGGTGGCCAGCGTGGGCCTGACCGAGGCCGCGGCCAAGGCCACGGGCAGGAAGATCAAGGTGGGCAAATTCCCCTTCATCGGCAACGGCAAGGCCATCGCACTGGGCGAGGCGGAAGGTCTGGTCAAGACCGTGTTCGACGCCACCACCGGCGAGCTTCTGGGCGCGCACATGATCGGCGCGGAAGTGACTGAGCTGATCCAGGGTTATGTCGTCGCCAAGACCGGCGAGCTGACCGATCAGGAGCTGGCGCACACCATCTTCCCGCATCCGACGTTATCGGAAATGATGCACGAAGCGGTTCTCGCCGCTGACGGCGCGGCGCTGCATATCTAAGCTGCAAACTGCCAGTAAGGGGCAACGATGATGAGGCTTGTTTGCCAAGCCTTCACATTGAGCACCGTATCTTTGCTCGCGGCCTGCACGAGCCGGGCTCCGGCTCTATACCGGATGGATCACGACAACACCGTTACTTGTCGGAAGCCGGACGGCACGCGCTATGAAATCAATGATGGTAATTGTCGCCAGGACGTTCAAGTGAGGGCGTGCTGGCTCACATCGGAAAAGACCACTTGGGTACAATCCCGGAAGGAATGCACCGAACATGGAGGACGCATGTATCCTCCAGCCTCTAGCGACTAATCCGACTTGTCATGGCCCGCGAATGCGGGCCACCCAGATGACGTCTGCGCTTAACGGGTCGGCATAGTGTCCAACCCAACTGGATGGCCCACACTCCGGTGGGCCATGACAATTAAGGGTTGTCATGGCCTGGCTCGACCGGGCCCCGGCAACTACTTGGCAAGATGTTTTGCAAAAAAGGCGGCAATCTCGCCGAAGGCTTCGCGGGTTTCAGGAATATCGTCGCCCCGGCCATACTGAGCATGGCTCTGGCCTTCATAGACATTGAGATCGGCCTCGACACCGGCACGGCGCAGCTTGCGGTGCGTGCGCACGGTATTGCTCAGAAGCAGGTCGCGCGTGCCTGTGGTCAAAATCGCGGGCGGAAAGCCATGCATGTCGCCATAAATGGGCGAGATCAGCGGGTCCCTCAGGTCATGGCCATGCGCATACACCATTGTCGCCGCGTGGCAGAAGCCGTCGCGTGACACCAGCACATTGTCGATCCCTTCATTGGTGTAAAAACTGTCGCCGGTCTTTGTCGCGTCCGCCATCGGCGTGCCAACGCCGATCGCGCCCGGCATGGGCAGTTTCAGCTCTTTCAGCCTCAGCATTGTCTCCAGAGTCAGGGCTCCGCCGGCTGACGTGCCGAACACCGCGATCCGCCCGGGCTTTGTTGTCCTGGTCATCTCGCGATACACCGTGACGGCATCGTCCAGCGCAGCAGGAAAATAGGCTTCCGGCGGCATGCGATAATCCACGGAAATCACTTTGTAGTGACCAATTCCGGCCATCAGGATGGCTTCGATGGTGCCTGCCTCGCCCGGTGACAATACATAACAGCCGCCATGCACATGCATCAGCACGCGGTCCCGGTTCGCGGCAGGCAGCACCTTGGGCGTGATGACATGGACCCGCACGCCGCCCATGGTCTCAGCCGTCATGGTCAGGTTCAAGCGCGCCAGCAGGCCGGGAATGCGTTGTTTGGCTGTCACCGCGGCGGCATCGGCGCTGGCACGCGCCTCCTCGCCGGTCTTCCATCGCGGATTGGCGTTGGGATTGGGCTTGGCCGCGATGATCGCCTGCATCTGCGCGCTGATATCGTCGCTGGTGGGTGCGGGGAGGGTGCGGGCAGGCAAGGACAGATCGTCCGCCAGCGCGATACCTGCCAGGGAGAATCCTGTAAGGCCGCAGGCCAGGACAAGGCCCAGTGACGTGGCCAGTGATTTGGCCAGTGATTTGGCCAGAGATTTGGTAAGACGCATGGTCGCTCCCCCTGTGCGGCGCCGGTTTTATGCCTTTTCAGGGAAGGCGCCAACTGACCAGCCCTTCGCGCTATCCCCCCACAAATGTCGCTAAAGGCAGAATCTGAACGCCCTCAGAGGGCGGGCCTTGTCACGGTATAAGCGACGCCGGTCGCATGGGCGACGGCATCCTTACGCTGCCGTTACGGAGCGCTCCGATTCGTTCGCGATACCGGAAAGGACGCAGCAACAAGCTGCGTGCGAGTAAGTTCCGGAAATTCCGCACATTCTTTCAATATTCGACGCATTCGGCGCGCTGCAAAGTTACGGCGTCGAAACAGGAACATCGCCTGCTCCGGCGAGTTACGCGTGTGGGAATCAAACAGGAGTAACCCACAATGCGCCATATCGTACTCACCACCGCCGCGCTCAGTCTTGTCGCCTCGGTGGCTTTTGCCCAGCAGGACACATCGGCGCAGTCGGGCCCGCAGAATCCGGCCGTCAAGGGAATGCACGACAACAACTCGGCGACGCCGGTGGCGGGCGCCAACAGCTTTACGATGAAGGAAGCCAAGTCTCAGATCGAAGCCAAGGGCTACACCCGCGTGGCGAACCTGAAGAAAGACAAGGATGGCGTCTGGCACGGCAAAGCGATGAAGGACGGCGCCTCCGTGCCGGTCACCGTCGATTACCAGGGCAACGTCAACTAGTTCCCGTCACTCATAAAGGATAGAAAATGACCAAGACACTCACGCGCGTATATAACGACTATGCCTCCGCCGAAGCAGTCGTCAGCGAACTCAAAAATGCCGGACTGGGCGACAGCCATATCGGCATCGTGGCCAGCAATGCCGATGGCTGGCATAAGCCGGGCGGCGGAGACGTCGATCCCAAGCACGACAAGGACCGCGATGGAAAAGATGACCGTAGCGAAGGCGCCGCGGCGGGTGGCGGCATCGGTGCCGTTGCCGGCGGCGCGGCGGGTGTCGCGGCTGGCCTGGGCATGATCGCCATTCCCGGCATCGGGCCGGTGGTCGCGGCTGGCTGGCTGGCGGCTTTGGCTGCCGGCGCGGTGGGGGGCGGCGTGGCAGGCGGCCTGATTGGTGCGCTGATCGAATCCGGCACCAGCAAGGAAAATGCCGAGCTCTACGCCGAAGCAGTACGTCGCGGCGGCGCAATCGTCACGGCGAAGGTCCCGGATGACGAGCAGACCAAATACGCTGCTATCATGGACAAGCTCGCCTTCGATGTCACGGTTCGAGAGAGCGCTTGGCGCAGATCGGGCTGGACTGGTTACGATCCCGAAGCGCCTGCTTATGATAGGGAACAGGTGCGCAGGGAACGCGAGGTCTATCGCCTCTAATTTTTTGACACGGTGAGAGAAAAAGAGCCCGCCGGGATGTCCGGCGGGCTCTTTCATACGCGGCTGCTTCAGCAGCGTTCGCCAGATTTTTCACATCTTCTGCCATCGCTGCAGGATCATTGTTGTCGGTGATGACAAGGCGGGCTCAGCCGGCCGAAGACGCGTTCAGCGCGCGGGCGACAGCACCGTGCAGGCTTGCGACAGACACCGGCTTGGCGAGATGAAAATCCGCCCCCGCGGTGATCGCCTCCTCGACGTGATGCCGCATGGCGTTGGCGCTCAACATGATGATCGGCGTCCGCCGACGGTTTGGAAACCTGGTCTCGAAGTCCCGGATCGCCCGCGTCGCCGCCAAGCCGTCCATCACCGGCATTTGCATGTCCATCAGAACCAGGGCGAAATCCCCGGTCATGTAGGCGCGCAGTGCCTCGTCGCCGTTTTCCGCTTTCGTCAGGCTGACGCCCAAGGGGCCCAGAATCACTTCGACGAGGCGCTGATTTATGACGTGATCCTCCGCCAGGAGTATGCGCAGGCCTTCGGGTACGGCGCCCGCCTCAAGCTCCGCAGCCCCGCTGGCCGCGCCCCCGGGCATCGCGGGACCGAGGCCCTCGTGCCGCGGCAACGGCAGCTTCACCTCAAACGCGCTTCCACGGCCGGGTTCGGACGTGGCCCGGACTTCGCCCCCCATCATCTCGACCAGCGCCTGACAGATGGAGAGCCCCAGGCCGCTTCCGCCAAAGCGGCGGGTGATCGACCCATCGGCCTGCCTGAAGCGCTGGAACAGCCTGTGCGCCGCGTCATCATCGAAGCCGATTCCGGTGTCGCATACCTTCAGGGTCAGGACGGGGGCATCCGGGAATGGCTGGTCGTGAACATCGGCCGCGACCCGGACCTCGCCCTCGGTGGTGAACTTGATGGCATTGGAGACGAGATTCCCCAGCACCTGTTTGATCCGGACGACATCGCCACTGAACCAGCCCTCCACACGAGCCCCGCACGTGACGCAGAATGTCAGCCCCTTCTCCTCGGCGCGTACCCTGAACAGGTCCGCCAAACCTTCGAGCTGCGGTCTGAGATCAAAGGGCTGAATATCCAACTCGAGCCGCCCCGCCTCGATTTTGGAGAAATCCAGCACGTCCGACACCACCCGCTCGAGCGTCTGGCCCGAGGTCAGGATCAGCTCGACCATCTCGCGCTGCTGGGCTGAAAGTTCTGTCTGAGCGAGCGCGCTCGTAAGACCGATAACGCCATTCAGGGGCGTGCGAATTTCATGGCTCATATTCGCCAGGAATTCACTCTTCGCCTTGCTGGCCATTTCGGCCGCGGCTTTTGCCTGGGCCATTTCGGCTTGGATGGCGAGCCGCTCTGTTACGTCACGGGCCACCCCGTAGACCAGGTCCCCTTCCTGGTGCGCGCGCCACTCCAGATATCTGTAGCCGCCGTCGCGACAACGGTAGCGATTGATGATGCCCTCGACGTCCTTCTCAGTCTCGACCCGCTGCATCTGAGAATGACTAGCGGCGACGTCATCCGGATGGATGAACGAGAGCATGGGCTGGCCCTCGAGCTCTTCGGTCCTGTAACCCAGCACTTTTTCCCAAGCCTGGTTGACCTTGACGATCTTGAGGTCCGCGTCGCGGATGACGAGCAAATCCAGGGAGGTCGAGAAGAAAGTCTCAAAGTCGAGGGTTGGCGTCATTGGGGATGCCATAGGCCGGCACATACCGAAACATGTTGAGATGGCTGGACGTGGAGCTCGAACTTCAAACCGAAGTCTGTCCCCGTGTCCCTGACAAAATGGTTAACGGACTTTAGCCAGTCCGAAAAATTGGCTCTCTCGCCACCCGGAAATGGCCGTTTTGGGGCGGAAGCGGTCACCGGTGCTTGGGTTGGACCAAGCGCCGGGCCTATAGACCGCAACATCAGGGTTCGTTGAGCAGCCGCTTCACGTCTTCGGCCATTGCTGCGGGATCGTTGGTGTCGGTGGTGACCAGGCGGGCCTTGCCGCCCTTATCAAAGAAGAACACCGCATTGGAGTGCATCACCTCATAGGGCGGGCCCTTGGTCACGGTGTAGGCGACGCGATAGCGGCGGGCGAGATCGGCCAGTTGATTGGCGGTGCCGCGCAAGCCCACGACTTCCGGCGAGAAGGCTTTGGCGTAATCGTTCAGTACGGCGTCGGTGTCGCGGTCCGGATCCACGGTGACGAACAGGATGCGAATGTCGGGCGAATGAACCTTCTCCGCCATCTGGGTCAGGTTCGCCAGGGTGGTGGGGCAGACATCGGGGCAGTGGGTGTAGCCGAAATAGAGCGCCACCACCTTGCCGCGGAAGTCTTGCGCGGTGACCGGCTTGCCATTTTCGGACAGATGGAAATCCAGCCGCGGCATGCCGCCGGAAATGTCGGTCATGTGCCAGGGGGCGGGTTTCGAACACCCCGCCAGAACAAGCGCCAGAAGAAGGGCTGCCATGCGCATGGCCGCGTCCATATCACGCTGGGCGGGGAGGCGGGAGCGCCATATTGTAGCGGGTCATGTACGTCCCTGATCACTTCCGCGAAGACCGCCCCGATATCCTGCATCAAGCGATGCGGCAGATCGGCTTTGCCACGCTTGTCACGCAGAACCTGGACGCCAACCACATGCCCATGTTGCTGGATGGCAATGTGCTCAGAGGTCATGTCGCCCGCGCCAATCCAGTGTGGAAATCGGGTGAGGGCACGGTGCTGGCGATCTTTCTGGGGCCGCACGCCTATGTCTCGCCCAACTGGTATCCGTCCAAGGCCGAGACCGGCAAGGCGGTGCCGACCTGGAATTACATCACGGTGCATGCGCGGGGGCGAATTCAATGGCGACAGGAACCGGACTGGCTGCGGGCCCATGTCACGGCGTTGAGCCAGGAACATGAATCAGGCCGTCCCTCGCCCTGGCAGGTGAGCGACGCGCCGGCGAACTATGTCGATGGCCTGCTGCGGGCCATTGTCGGCTTCGAACTGACGATTGAATCCTTGGAGGGCAAATACAAGCTCAGCCAGAACCGCGATGCCGCCGACCGTGCCGGCGTGCGCGACGCCCTTGCGCGCGAGGGCCTGACCGATCTCGCCCACTTGATGAATAAAGATTTGATGGACGGCTCATGACGTCGTGGGCCTGGTATGGCGCGCTGCTGCTGCTGGGCGCGGCGCTGGACATTGTCTGCCGTTTTTTCCCCGCCGACCTGCCGGTCTGGATGCCGTGGGAATTCTCCTGGCCGGAATATCTGGCCGTGGCGCTGACCTTCGCCTGGTTCGTCCGTGGACTGAACATTTTGCCCAAGGACCGGCATCCGCCGCTGTGGCGGCTGGTCTGTTTTGTTGCCGGCGTCGCCAGCTTCTGGATCGTGCTGCAGACCCGCATCGACTATTATGCCCAGCACATGTTCTTCGTGCATCGCTGGGCCCATTTCGTGCTGCATCATGCTGGGGCCTTCTTCATCGCCATGGGCATGAGCGGAGAGGTGCTGTTTGCCGGGATGCCGGACTTCCTGAAACCCGCGATCAAATCGCGGCCGGTGCAGGCGACCATGAATGTCCTGCAGCATCCGGCCATGGCGCCGTTCCTGTTCGTGGGCCTGCTTTATTTCTGGCTGATCCCCGCGATCCATACCCGGGTGATGCTGGACCGGAACCTCTATGAGTTGATGAACTGGACCATGGCCCTGAACGGGGTGATGTTCTGGTCGCTGATCCTGGACAGCCGGGCGAAACCGCCGGCGCGGCTGTCGCATCTGATGCGCGCCATGCTGATCCTGGTGATCGAGCTGCCCCAGATGGTGCTGGGCGCCATCCTGTCGCTCAGCGAGCATGACATTTATCCGGTCTACACCATCTGTGGCCGGGTGCTGGACATGACGGCCCTGAACGACCAGCATTATGGCGGGCTGATCATCTGGCTGCCGGGCACCCTGACCAGTTTTGCCGCCATGATCGTTGTGCTGGTGACCATGCGGTTGAATGAGGAAAGGCAAGAACGTGAAGCGGCCTAATCTTCCGGATTTGAGTTTCTTCTTTTTGCTGGCCAGCACTGCGGCGGCCAGCGCCGCCCCCTTCGACGTCACCGAGGCCTGGTTCCGCAGCCTGCCCGGCGGCGTGCCGGCCGGCGGCTATTTCACCGCCCAGAACAATAGCGGCCGCGCGGTCGCCATCACCGGTGTCCAGTCGGGCGCCTGCGGCATGCTGATGATGCACCAATCCTCCAACAAGGGCGGGATGAGCGGCATGGACATGGTGGACAAGGTGAGCGTGCCGCCCGGCGGCACGGTGAAGTTCGCGCCCGCTGGCTACCACCTGATGTGCGAGCAGCCCAAAATGAAGATCGGCGCCAGGGTGCCGGTGTCTTTCTCGCTGTCCAACGGCACAACCGTGGTGGTGGCGTTTCAAGTCAGGAATGCGGCCGGGAAGTGACACCGAAGGTGTCATCCCCGGCTGAGCGCCGGTCCATAGCGACAGCGTATGGACGGCGCGAAGGGGTGAGGAGCGGTCTGCGTAGCGAACGAAATGGTCCAGTGGACCATTTCGAGCGACGAACGCCGCGAATTTAGGTGAGCGGCGGGCGACCGAACCGGGTCCCCGTCCGGCGGCTCGCTCTGGCTCGCCGCGTTCGCCAGCTCTCGCATGTCCACTGGACATGCGTGCGCCTTAAGGCGCTGCTGGCTCACCCCCTCGCGAAGCTATCGCTTCGCTCGGCCGGGGATGACATCAAGGGCGCCTGGCCCTGTTCCCGCTTGGCTGTCGGTGTCTCCATGCTAACGTCGCTCCAAAAAGGGGCGGGGCATGGCCGAACCACAACAACAAGAACAGGTTTTTGCCAAATGTGCGGGACGGCTGATCCCGTTCCTGATGCTGCTCTATTTCTTCAACTATCTGGACCGGGTGAATGTTGGCTTTGCCGGCCTGACCATGAACCGGGACTTAGGGTTTTCGCCGTCGGTCTATGGCCTGGCCGCCAGCGTCTTCTTCGTCAGCTATGCGATGTTCCAGATCCCCGCGACCATGTTTCTGGAACGGCTGGGTGCCCGCCGCGCAGTCGCCATCATCATGGCGGCCTGGGGCACGGTGTCCGCGGCAACCTCACTGGTCCATGAGCCGATCGGCTTTTATGCGGCGCGTTTTCTTCTGGGCGTGGCGGAGGCGGGATTTTTCCCGGGCATCATCCTCTATCTCACCTTCTGGTTTCCGCGCGAATATCGCGCCCGCTTCACCGCTATCTTCATGACGGCCATTCCGCTGTCCTCGACCTTTGGTGGTCCGCTCTCCGGCTTTATCCTGGGGCTGGACGGGGCAGGGGGATTGCGCGGCTGGCAATGGCTGTTCCTGATCGAGGGACTGCCCGCCTGTGCTCTGGCTTTGGCGGTGTTGAAATTCCTGCCCGATGGCCCCGCCCGGGCAACTTTTCTTTCGGAGGCTGAAAAACAGACCATCGAGCGGCGTCTCGCGGCGGAACGGCCGGCGGCGCCCGCCAGCCCCTGGCCGGGTCTCTACGATCCGCGCGTCCTGTTGCTGGGCCTGGCGGGGACCGGCGTCAACGCCGCCATCTTTGGAAACCAGCTCTGGCTGCCGCAGATCGTCAAGTCGCTGGGTTATTCCAACCTGGCCACGGGCTTCGTCGTCTCGCTGCCCTATCTGCTGGGGATCCCCATCATGCTGCTGGTGGCCCGCTCCAGCGACCGGCGGGGCGAACGGGTCTGGCATACGGCTATATCCTTAGGCGTCGCCGCGGGCGGGTTCGCCGTCGCGGCGATCGCGCATAATCCCTTTGTGGTGATCGCGGGACTATTCGCCGTCGTCTGGGGGCTGGTCGGCACCTATGGGCCCTATTACAGCCTGGCTTCCTCCTTCTTTGCGGGACCGGCGGCGCCCGGCGCCATCGCGCTGGTGAACCTGATGTGCACCGGGCTAGGCGGATTTCTGGGGCCCAATATCGTGGGCCTGCTCAAGCAGGGCACCGGCGGCTATGCGGCAGGCATGCTGGCGCTGGCGGCGTTTCTGGTGATCTCGGTCGTCATCCTGCTGCTGGTCGGCCGCGTGATTGCGGCCCGCAGCACGGCTCGGGCCGGGACGTAATCAGCGGGCGCTTTCGGCCTGAAGCTCGGCATAGGAGACATGGCAATGCCCGCCATGCTTCTCGAAATAGCGCTGGTGCGACTCCTCGGCCTTCCAGAAGGCAGGGGCGGGTTCGATCTGGGTGACGATCGGAGTCTTCCACTTTCCGGAGGCTACCACCCGGTCGCGGACCTCTTTGGCGACCCGCTCCTGCTCCGGCCCATGGGTGAAGATCACCGAGCGGTACTGGGTGCCGACGTCCGGCCCCTGGCGGTTGCGGGTGGTGGGGTTGTGCATCCGGAAGAAGAGGTCGACCAGGGTTTCGTAGCTGACTTTGGCGGGGTCGAAAGTCACCTCGACCACCTCGGCGTGATAGCTGTCCCCGGTGCAGACCTGGCGATAGGTGGGGTTGTCGGTGGTGCCCCCGGCATAGCCGGAGACGGCGTCGCTGACCCCCGGCACCTGGCGGAAGAAGTCCTCTACGCCCCAGAAGCAGCCCGCGCCGAATAGTGCCTTTTCCATGGACCGACCTTTCGATTTTCGCCCTCCCAATATAGGCACGGCACATGGCCGTTACAGCCTTGGTGGACGGTGCGCCAAGCCGTTTCAGCCGCTATAGAAGCGCATGAGATTTCCCGATGTTTCTGCTGTCATAACCTTATCCACAATTCTTATCTTTCACATGAGCCCTTCCATCTATCCTGCTGGTCTGACCAATAAAATCCTGGCAGGGGAGGGGCCGGAATGAACGTCGTCATCATCGGCGCCGGCGTCGCAGGCCTGGGCATCGGCTGGCGGCTTTTGCAGCAAGGTTGCGCTGTCACCATCCTGGAGCGTTTCCAGCCCGGCACCGGGGCAAGTTGGGCCGCAGCCGGGATGCTGGCCGTGACCGCCGAACTGGAGGATGCCGCCGAGCCGGAACGGGCGCTCGCCATGCGGGCCAGCACCCTATGGCCGGGCTTCGCCACCGAGCTGGAGGAGGCCAGCGGCCGGGCCGTGTTCCTGGCCGCCGATGGGGCGCTGCTGCTGGCGGCCGATACGGCCGAGCTGGAAGCGATGGCCGGCCGCGCCGGCAAAGACCTGAAGCTGGTCGGGCCTGCGGAGGCGCGGGTACTGGTGCCGCTGCTGGGATCGGCGGTGGGCGGCCTGTGGTCGCCGTACGAGGCCCATGTTGACAACCGGGCCCTGGCCGAGGCCCTGGCCATCGCCGTGCTGAAAGCCGGGGGCACGATCCTGCCCAACGAGCCGGGGGTGCGGATCGAATGGCAGGGCGGGCGGGCCGTGGGCGTGCTGTCGCCCTATCGCCGCTATGACGCCGACATGATCCTGGTGGCGGCCGGGTCCTGGAGCGGACTGTTGGGCGACATTCCGGTAGCGCCGGTGAAAGGTGAGATGATCGCGCTGCAGCCACCAGCCGGTGCCAGCCTCCCAGGGCCGGTGGTGTGGGGTGAGGGCGTCTATTGCGTGCCCCGCCATGGCCGGCTGCTGATCGGCGCCACGGTTGAGGAAGCCGGTTTCGATACCAGCCTGACCGAACAGGGCCGGGACAAGTTGCGCGGCGCCGCGGAACGCCTGATGCCGGGCCTGAAAAGCTGGGACCTGGCCGATCATTGGGCTGGCCTTCGCCCCAAAAGCCCCGATGGCTTGCCACTGCTGGGAAAGTTCGCCGAGGGCCTCTACGTCGCCAGCGGCCAGTACCGCAACGGCATCCTGTTCACGCCCGCCATTGCGGACGAGATGGCCGCTATGATGCTGGGCAAGGCCAAGGGCATTCCCGATTTCGATCCTCTTCGCTTTTCTTAGGGAGATTTACGTGAGCGATTTTGTTGTTGATCCGGTCATCAAGTCCCTGACCCACACCCTGGCCGATTGGCCGCTTTGCCGGGTCTTTCTCTACAATGACAGCCGCTATCAGTGGGGCCTGCTGGTTCCCCGCCGCCCTGGTGCCATCGAGATGTGCGACCTGGGGGTGGAAGACCAGCGTCTGCTGATCGCCGAGATCGCGCGGCTGTCGGAACTGATCCGCCCACTGCCCGGCGTGGAGAAGCTGAATGTCGGCAATCTGGGCAACATGGTGCCCCAGCTTCATGTCCATGTGATCGGCCGCCACAAGGGTGATCCGGCTTGGCCGGGGCCGGTCTGGGGCCACAGCGATCCGCTCCCCTGGTCGGACCCGGAACATGCCCCGCTCAGTGTCGCGGTAAGGAATGGTTAACCATAAAAGGGCCATTTAGACGGCATGCAGGCAGAAGCCGCAGCCGCCCCGACTTTATCCCCAGGCCTTGGGCTTCCCGAATCCCATGTCGTTTCGGCGTTGCGCAATGCCGCCGCCGTCACCGGATCGGACTTCCATTATCTGCTGGGCACCGCGATGCGGGAGTCCAGCCTCAAGCCCAATGCCCAGTCGCACACCTCGTCGGCGGCCGGGCTGTTCCAGTTCATCGACCAGACCTGGCTGGGTCTGGTGAAGGACCATGGCGCGCGCCATGGCCTGTCTGGTTTTGCCGCCGCCATCAGCAAGGATACGACCGGCCGCTATCATGCGCCGGACGGCATAAAGGATGCGATCCTTTCGCTGCGCGGCGATCCCAACATCTCCGCGTTGATGGCCGGCGAATATGCGCGCAGCACCGAAGGGCAAATGCGCGCCAGCCTGGGCCGCGAGGTTTGCGGCGGCGAGCTTTATGCGGCGCATTTTCTGGGACCGGATGCGGCCTGCAAGCTGATCCGGCTGGCGGGCAGTGCACCCGGCGCCAGCGCGGCGGCTGAGTTTCCGCAAGCCGCGGCCGCCAACAAATCCGTCTTCTTCCATGGCGACGGCAAGGCCAAATCGGTGCGCGAGGTCTATGACTGGGCCCTGCGTCAGCCGGGCGGCAGCGACACGATGCGCAGCGCGCCGGCGCCGACGCCCGACGGCATGACGGCGCGCAGGCAAGTCGCGGCGGCGCAAAGCGCGGAAATCAAGATGCTGCTGGAGAGCGTGATCAACTGGCAGCCGCGCCACAGCATGTTCGGCAGCCTGCTAGGCGCCAATGATTCAACGCCCAGCTCGGCCATGAGCTTTGCGCCCGGCCTGTTGGGTTTATTGTCGGATTCCCGCGAGCAAGGCTAAAGCGCAAGGCGGTAAAAGCGCGCCGCGTTGCGCCAGAACAGCGCCTCCTGATCCATGACAGGCAAATCTTCCACCATCCGCGCCACCGCCCGGACCAGTTCGCCATAGCCGATGCGAAGGCCAGCCACCGGAAAGTTGGTGGCGAAGATAGCCCTGGCGGATCCGAAGATGGCCATCGCTTCGCGCACGATGCGGCGGTTGGAGTCATAGTCCCACGGCTGGTCGCGCAAACCGAACTCCGAAATCTTCACATGCATGTTGGGCTCGCGCGCAATCGTCTCCATCGCCCTGCGCCAGGCGGCCAGACCCTCTTCGCTGCGGTCCCAGGGAAAGCCGGTGTGATTGAGCACCATCGGAATATGCGGAAATTGCCGCGCCACGGCCGCCGCCTCGTCCAGATGCCACCAGGGCACACGCAGATCGTAGCTGAGATTATACTGCGCCAGCCGTGACAGGCCGGTCAGCCAGGCCTCATCGCGCATGGTGCCGGGACCACCGACTGGCTTCTCTGCGGGGCTGGCGGTGGTCACCGGCTTGGAGCGGATGCCGCGTACCAGCGGGAACGCGGCCTGCCGCGTCAGCACCTCGGCGGCTTCGGGGGTGTGAAACCATGCATGCGCGACGATGGCGTTGGGAAAGCCATGCGCTTGGCTGATGGCGGAGATCCACCGCGTCTCACCCACCTGATCAGCGCGGTCCCATTCAGCCTCGCAGTGAACCGTCGCCAGAACATTATGATCCGCCGCATCGCGCAGATAATCGGCCGGCAGATAATCGCGCTTGATGCCGGAATAGTCGCCCATGAAGAAGTTGGGCTCAGGACGATCGCCCAGCCAGGGATGGGATGCCGCGGACAGATCCCAGAGATGGTGATGGGCATCGATCAGGGTGATGCCGTTTTCCTCAACCTGTCCGCTGATCGTCTTCATGTCTTCTTCATCTTTTCTGGCGGCCGTAATCATCGATCAGCACCTTGGGCAGCAGATGCAACAGCAAGGTCGCCGCGACCAGAGCCGCGCCCAGGCTGAAGATGGCGCTATCCGCCTGGCCCAACCGCGTGCGCATGATCCCGATGATGGAGGGCGACAGCGTACCCGCCAGATTGCCCACGGCATTGATGCCGGCGATGCCCGCCGCGCTGGCCACGCCTTGCCAGATCCGGTTGGGAAGCGCCCAGAACAGGGATGGGAATGCCTGGGTGCAGATGGCGGCGAGGCAAAAGCCAGCCATGCTGAGGGCCACCGAGCCACGCGAAAGCTGGAACAGGAAAAAGCCGGCCGCGCCGGTCAGGAACATGGCGGTGAGGTGCCAGCGGCGTTCACGGTTTCGGTCGGCGCTGATCCCGAACAGGACCACGCAGATCATGGCGCACAGGCTGGGAAGTGCGGCCAGAAGACCCACCCGCATGGGACTGGCAATGCCCAACTCGGAGATGAAGGTGGGCAGCCAGAAGGACAGGCCATAGGCGGCGTAGTTCAGCAGGAAATAAATCAGCATCATCATCCACAGCGCGGGCGCCATCATCAAGACGCGCAGCGACGGCGGTTCTTTCCGGGCCGCCTCCGCTGCCACTTCGCGGCCGAGAAAGTCTTTCTCTTCCGCCGACAGCCAGGACGCGGTGGCGATCCGGTCAGGCAGGAAGGCGAGGATGGCAAAGCCAACAGCCGCGGAAGGGATGGCTTCCAGCAGCAGCAGCCATTTCCATCCGGCCAGTCCCAGAAGGCCTGAGCAGGTGGAAAGGATCAAGCCGGCGAGTGGTCCGCCTACCAGGCCGGAACCGGAAAGAGCCAGATAGAAGATGCCGAAGACCCGGCCCAGCCGGCGGGCAGGAAACCAGGTGCTGAGATAATAGACCACGCCGGGAATGAAGCCGGCTTCCGCCGCACCCAGCAAAAAGCGGATGACATAGAATTGGGTGGGCGTATGCGCCAGCGCGGTCAGGGCGGTGGCGATCGCCCAACTGATCATGATGCGGCTGATCCAGCGCCGCCCACCCACGCGATAGAGGATCAGATTGCTGGGGACCTCGAAGAGGAAATAGCCCAGGAAGAAGAGGCCCGCGCCCAGGCCGAACACGGCGTCGGAAAATCCCAGATCCTGCGCCATCTGGGCGCGGGCGAAACTGATATTGACCCGGTCGATATAAGCAAACAGCCAACCTGCCATCAGCAGCGGCAGAATGCGCCAGCTTGCTTTCGCATAGATGCGGCTTTCGGTGATCTGCAAATTGTCCCCGCCCGTGTTTTGGGAGAGGCTAAGCGCGCCGACCTTGGAACGGCAAGGCCGCTGCTATTTGGGCAGCAGTTCGTCCACCCGCGCATCCAGTTCGGTACAGAGCGCCAGCGCGATCTTGTCGCCGGTGTCCTGCATCGCCTGCTTGTGGATCACCAGGATCGCATTGACATGGGCGTCGATCAGCGAAAGCGGCAGGGCGGTGGTTTCCGGCAGGTCGCCGATCATGCGTGACAGCGAGCCCGCCACCCGCGCGATCAGCGGATAATTGAAGGTCGCGGCCTGGCCCTTGATGTCATGGGCGGCGCGCAGCAGCGCGGCGCGCGTGGCCGCATCCGGCTTTTCGCCGTAACGGGTGCGGGCGGCGACCAGAACGCCGACATCGTCGGCCAGCCAGTCGGCAAATTCGCTCTTCAGCGTTTCCATCGCCTGTTCGGCACGCTTGACGGCGGCCATGTCCAGACCTCCGGGCCCGCTGCCGGCCTTGGCCTTGAGCATGTTGGGCGGCATGAAAAGTTCGATCGGCTCACGTTTCATGGCTTACTCCGCGGCCTGCTGGGTGGCGCTGGCGCTGCGGCGTTCGGGGCCGCGGTAGTCGGCATCGCCCCGGCGGCGCCGGCAGGGACCGAAATAGCCAGACGTGCGCACGTAAGGGCGGGGATGTTCGATCACCGCCACCAGCCGCTGCATCATGGTTTTGACCGAGACCGGCTTGGCGATGAATTCGTTGATGCCGGCATCGCGCGCCTCGGCGACATCCTCGATCAGGGTGTGGCCGGTCAGCATGATCACCGGCACGAAGGGATTGGGGCTCTGCGGATTGGTGCGGATCATGCGCGTCAGCTCGATGCCCGACATGCCCTCCATCATCCAGTCCATCACCACCACATCGGGATTGGCCTCGCGCAGGATGGCCCAGGCGCGATCGCCGCTCTCGGCTTCATAGATCTGGATGACGCCGAAGGCCTGCAGAATGGTGGTGACGAGTTTGCGCATGTGGATGTTGTCATCCACCACCAGCACCTTAAACCGGTCGAAACGGTACCCGCTCATTCCCAGACGTCCCCGCGCGATTCTCGCGCCCTACCGCATGCAGAGTAGCTTAATGCCCGTTAATGGCTGGTAACCGGGAACCCGAGTAAAGACGCGGTCAATCCGAGAATTGTTCCGCCAGAATGCGCTCGTCCAGATTGTGGCCGGCGTCATAGAGCAGGGTCATGGCGATGGCGCGGTCTTCCATCACGTCGACAGCGGTAACATCGCGGACCTCAAAGTCGTCGGCCACGGCGCTGACGGGACGTTTGCCGCTCTCCAGAATCTCGAAGCGGACTTTCGCCCGGTGCGGCAAGAGGGCGCCGCGCCAGCGGCGGGGCCGGAAGGCCGAGATCGGGGTCAGCGCCAAAAGGTCGGCGTCGATCGGCAGAATTGGTCCGTGTGCGGACAGATTATAAGCGGTCGAGCCGGCGGGGGTGGCGACCAGGACGCCATCGCAGATCAGTTCGGAGATGCGCGGCTTGCCGTCCACCAGGATGCGGATCTTGGCGGCCTGGCGGGTTTCGCGCAGCAGCGAGACCTCGTTGAAAGCGCGCGCTTCCACCGCGCGCTCGGCGGTATGGGCCGTCATTTTCAAGGGATGGATCACCGCCTTCTCCGCCGCAGCCAGCCGCTCCGGAAGGTCGGCCTCATGAAACTCGTTCATCAGGAAGCCGACGGTGCCCTTGTTCATGCCGTAGATCGGTTTGCCCGTGGCGGTAAAGGCGTGCAGGGTCTGGAGCATGAAGCCGTCGCCGCCCAGCGCCACCACGATCTCGGCGCCTTCGGGGCCTGATTCGCCATAGCGCTTGCGCAGGGCCGCGGCGGACTCCTCCGCTTCTTTCATGGCGATAAAATGAAGCTTGGTCATGGCGGGCCCTGCAATTAGGGGCAGACTAGCACGCCTGCACAGAACGGCACAAAGCGCCGTTCAGGTGGCGCTATCACGCAGTTCGTCCAGCGCGCGCTGACGGGAAAGCTGCTTGAAGACCTGCGCCGCCACGCCTTGATCGGCGGTGCTGAGATGGTGCGGCATGCCATGGACCTGGCGCGACAGGTTGAACACCGTGGCGAAGACCGAACGGTCGATGCCGGCGCCATGGCAGGCCAGCGCCACGCTACGCACGCCCTGCTGGTAAAAGATCTTGCGGAAGTGCGCCGCGTCCAGACCGACCAGGCGCGCAAAACCCAGATCGAACAAATCCATCTGGCCCTGGCTCAGCACCCGCATCAGGAAGCTGGGCCTGAGCTGGCCGCCCTGGGCCATCTTCTCGATCAGGCGGTCGGCGCTGTCGCCCGGCGTCTCGCGCGGCGTTGCCGGCTCGTTCAGCACCAGGCGCACATGACCGAGCGCGGCCTCCACCTTCTTGGGCGAGACCGAATAATTGGTGCGGATATAGGTCTTGAGCGCGTCCGACACCCATTCGCACATCTTGGTGGCAAGCTGCGGCGGCAGATCGGTGCGGTGGGCCAGCGGCTCCTGCAGGCCGGTGAGCGCGCGCGATTTCTGCACCAGCGTCTCATAGGTGCTGCCGGAAATCTGGGCGGTGACGTTGCGCACCAGCGCCATCAGCACGCTTTCATGGCCGGCATTCACCAGCGCGTCGGTGACGGTGACGCCGATATGGGGCCGGGCGGCCACCGCTTCCTGATGGCCGATGTCGGACACCGCGATCAGCCGGAGCACATCGTCCTCGGTGAGGAGCGGGGAGTTGAGGATCAGGGGGCGGGCGACCTCGATCCGGTCGTCCACCAGAAGCAGGATCAGGTCGTGCGGGGCGGTGGCGTCTTCCGACAGGCGTTCGGCCAGGGCGATGCGGATGGCCATTTCCACGTCGCGGGTCAGGCGGCGCAGGATCTCGCGCATCAGTTCCCGCTCGCGGTCGTTCAGGCCGGCGCGCTGGACGCGATAGAGCGAGGCCACGGCGAGATATATCTCCTCGCGACTGGCGGTGGCGCCCGGATTCACGGCAAGCTGGGCCAGACGGCCCATGTCACTCATGTCGCGTGCGGTCAAAGCCACGGGTACCCCTTGCTTCTGCAACCTAGTGTCCCGATTCCGAAATTCGCCTTGAGGCCGATATCCAGAAACTGCGAACTTCGAAACCACGACACCAGGGACTGCTTTTGCAGCCACTTGTCGCTTATTTGTACGAAATGACCGTTAATGCCGGATTAAGTCTCTTGCACGGGAGCACGTATAAATGTGCCGGGAGCCTGACTTTCCGGGGTGGAAACAGCCTGCGTTGCGTTGCGGCGAGGTGATCCGTCAGGAGCCGCGCGAAGGGCGTATCGGCAATACGGCCGAGTGCGGCGACGCAGCGGTCGCCCGCCGCAACGTAACCCGAAGGGCCGGGGTCTTTTGCGTCGTGGGTTCGTCGAAAGGCTCGCCCGTATTCCCGATACGTGCCTCGCCTTTCTCCTGCCCACGTCACAAAATCCCTCCGGCGCAGGCGATTCCACCCCGGAAAGTCAGGCTCATCAAAACATGACCACACAGAAATCCTTCCTTCTGGCCATCGACCAGGGCACCACCTCTACCCGCGCAATCCTGTTTGATGGCGAGGCGCGGCCCGTGGCCAGCCATGCCGTTCCGCTCAAGCAGATCTATCCGGCCAATGGCTGGGTGGAGCATGACCCGGCGGACATTTGGCAGGCGACATTGGCCTGCTGCCGGCAGGTCCTGAAGGGCCGTCAGGCGGCAGAGGTGGCGGGCATCGGCATCACCAACCAGCGCGAGACCTCGCTGATCTGGGACAGGAAGAGCGGGGCGCCGCTCTATAACGCCATCGTCTGGCAGGACCGGCGTGGCGCGGGCCGCTGCGCGCAGTTGAAGGCGAGGGGGCTGGAGCCGAAAATCGCGCGCAAGACCGGGCTGCTGCTCGATCCCTATTTCTCGGGCACCAAGCTGGAATGGTTGTTGAAGAATGTGAAGGGGCTCAAGGGCCGCGATATCGCATTCGGTACGATTGACAGCTGGCTGATCTGGAATCTGACGCGGGGAAAGGTCCACGCCACCGATGTCACCAACGCCTCGCGCACCCTGTTGTGGAATTTGAAGACCCGCGACTGGGACACAGAGTTGCTTAAGCTGTTCGGCGTGCCGCGGGCGATCCTGCCGGAGGTGCGGGAAAGCCGCAGCGACTTTGGCGCCAGCGATCCGATGCTGCTGGGCGAGGCCATTCCCATCCTGGGGGTGGCGGGCGACCAGCAGGCCGCCAGCTTCGGCCAGGCCTGTTTCGCGCCGGGCGATGTGAAGAGCACTTATGGCACCGGCTGTTTCGCCCTGGTCAATACCGGCACCAAGGTGCCGCGCTCGCGCAACCGGCTGCTGGCGACGGCCCTCGCGGAGAAACAGTATGCGATCGAGGGCAGCATCTTCATCGCCGGCGCGGTGGTGCAATGGCTGCGCGACGAACTAAGCGTGATCGCCAGCGCGCCGGAAAGCGAGGCCCTGGCCAAGCGCGCGAGACCCGCCGAAGGGCTTTATTTCGTGCCCGCCTTCACCGGGCTGGGCGCGCCCTATTGGGACCCGGCGGCGCGGGGCGCCATCCTGGGTCTTACGCGCGATGCGGGCAAAGCCGAGATTGTACGCGCGGCCCTGGACGCGGTGTGCTTTCAGACCCGCGATCTTCTGGAAGCCATGCGCCGCGACATGGCGTCGGCGGGCCTCAAGCGTCTCAAAGCCCTGAAAGTAGACGGCGGCATGGTGGCCAATGACTGGTTCTGCCAGCGCCTTGCTGATCTGACCGGCCTGCCGGTGGACCGGCCGAAAGTGACCGAAACCACGGCGCTGGGCGCGGCGTATCTCGCCGGTCTTGGCGCGGGACTGTTTCGTGATGCCAGAGACATTTCACGTCGCTGGGCGCTGGATCGACGGTTCGAACCAGTACTGAAGAAAGCCGAGCGTGACCGGCTCTATGCTGGGTGGATGCTTGCCGTTTCGCGTGTGCGGTAAGTAGAAATTGTATACACTTACAGTATAGTCGACATTGACAGTCTCGTCAGTCGCGCAGAGTGTTGCGTGGGGAGAGGGACATGGGGCAAGTCGGAATTCGCGTCGAAAGCCTGCGCGCACGGCGAAAGCCGGAAAGTCTTGCGCGCCTGAAGCAGGCTGCACGCAAACTGTTCGTCGAACGCGGCTATGACGCCACAAGGCCGCAGGATATCGCGCGCGAAGCGGGACTGGGTCACGGCACTTTCTATCTGCATTACGCCGACAAGCGCGCCTGTTTTCTGTCCTTCGTGGATGATGCGCGCCGCGAGCTGGATGCGCACCTGCGCGACCGCCGCCGTGGCGCCACTTTGGAAGAGCGCATCGCCGTCACCTTGGAAGCGATGTACGACTATGCCGATCGTCATCCGGGTTTGCTGCGTGCGGCGCTGACCGATGCGCGGGTGATCGACGCAGGCGGCGAAGAGCTGCGCCCGCTTCTGACCCAGTGGGGCGAAGAATGGGCGAAAGTGATCGGCGAAGCGGTGGCCGAGGGCAGCGCGCGCAACGGCTATGACGCCGGCATCATCGGCCAGGCCATTGTCGGCGCGCTCTATCAGACCGGATGCGAGGCCCAGCATACGGGCCGCTCGCGCGAGGCGCTGATCGCCAATCTGACGAATTTCCTCAGCCGGGCGCTGCGGCCGGACTAAAGGCGCCTGTGCGCATGATCATACCGGACGAAACGGCAATTCCGTTCAGCCGCGGTAAACTGGTCCTGCTTGTGTTGATCGCGGTGGGTTTTGTCCTGCTCGGTCTCTGGCTGTTTCAAATGAGCGACGCAGAATTGCTGCCGAATCACGATCCGATTTTTGTTCGCGCCATAGCGCTTTCCTGTATCGTCTTTTTCGGGGCGTGCGGCCTGGTGGGCGCGCGCAAACTCTTTGATCGCCGGCCGGGACTTCAATTCACATCGGCCGGCGTCATCGACAATTCCAGCGGGGTATCCGCCGGCCTGATCCCCTGGTCCGAGATCACCGGTCTGGGCGTTTTCCAGTTCCGGCGCTCGCGTTCGATTGTGATCAAGGTCACGGACCCGCAGAAATATGCCGCCGCCGGCGGGCTGCTCCGGCGGCCGCTGAACCAGGCCAATATAAAGCTATGCGGCAGTCCCGTGGTCGTGACCTCCAGTACCCTGAAGATCGGTTTTGACGAGTTGTATGCGCTGTTCGAAGCCTATCTTGCCCGTTACGGCACCGCTCATCCGGTGACCGAAAAGCCGAATTCGGTCTGATAGCTGGGCGCTGCGGCCGGGTTGAATTCCTGACCGTTATTTGAGGCCGGCGCCGGCCAGCCGCGCCACCGCGGACAAAGTGGTCTGCGCCGCATTCAGGCCCAGCCGGAAATCCTTGTCGTCATAGGTCGCGTACATGTCGGTGGGCTGGTGCCATTGCGGGTCCCAGCCGGCGCCGACATGGGTGCCGCGCTCATTCTCCCGCACGCTGATCGCAGCCACCGAATCCTGGAATTCATGGGAGTCGGTGTTGGACATGTGACTGCCGATATTGGCGGGATAGTCGCTGGCGTATGTCTCATTGGCGGCTTGGAGCGCAAAGGCCAGGTCGCGCGAGGCGGCGGCGAATTTGGAGTCGGCCTGGAATTCGATATTGACGTCGGCTTCCGGGCGCTGGACGGGGCTCAAGGACCCATCGGGGCGCGGCATGCCGTGGTCGAACAGCATCATGTCGTGCTGGATCATTCCCAGCCATCGGGGTTCGGGATAACGGCCCGAGCCGGCCGGCATCTCCTGGCCCTGCAGCTTTTCGCGCTGGGCGACATAGGCATGGGCGCCGTTCAGCCCGGTCTCTTCGTTGTTCCACAGGATGAAACGGATCGAACGGTCGGTCCGCACGTCGGGGGAGGAGAAGATGCGCGCCAGCTCCATCACCAGCGCGGTGCCCGAGCCATTGTCATTGGCCGCCTCGCCAAAGCCGATGCCGTCCATATGGGCGGCGACGATATACATCTCGCCCGGATGGACCCTCCCGATCTTGGTGCACCAGATTTCCTGGCGCTCGCCCGGCACCGCGGGCGGCAGGTCCAGGGCGCGGATGCGGGCATCGGGCTGCTTCATGGGATCGTAATTGACGCCGGCGGGCTTGACGACGCCGCGCTGGCGCGCGCCGCCCACGCCGAATTCCGGCCTGCCGGCTTCGGCCTGATGCAGGGTCGAAGCGCTCAGCACCCGGTGCGGCGGCTCCTCGCCGAACTGGTAGGTCAGGCGCTCGGTATTGGTGCAGCCATGGCTTTTGAGCTGCGCCTCGATCCAGTCGATGGCGTCGCGGTTGCGCTGGGTGCCCTGGCGGCGGTCGCCGAAACGGGTGAGGCCCTTGATGGTGGCCTTGTAGCGTTCCAGATCCAGCCGCTGCACCAGGACGCGAACCGGGTCCGCCGACGGCTGGCCAGCGGCCGGCAGGCACAGGCCCAGCAGCGCGGCCGACAGGACAAGGCCTTTACCGACATCCAGCTTTTTTCTGCGGTTCATCAGCGCAAATCCTGTGACCTGCGATAGCGCCGATAGGCGTCCGTGTCCATCGTGCACCAGTTTTTCACACGCACGGGGTTGGCAGCGGGAGTGGCGACACCAAGCTGCTGACTCACCCTGAGCTGCCTTTCGCCGTTGATGATGATCAGATATTCGGCGTCCTGGGCAGCGCGCAGATCGGCCCTGAGCCCGATAAGATCAGAGGCTGTTGCCCCCTTCGGCAGCTTTGGCAGGACGCTCAATCTCTGCCAGGCCACGCTTTCCTGACCAACAAAATTGCGAAAGTCCGGGAGCTGCGCGTAATAGCGGCTTATCAGGGCGAGTTCAGGCCGGGGAAAATGCGTCAGAACCTGTGATGCGCGTTCGGACTGCAATTCGGCGTCTCTCACCAGAGTACCAGCGGGGACACGAAGACTGGCGGATGCGCCAGGATCGTGTCCAGCTTCCAGAGCGGCAAGAATCCTGTCGGCTTCTGCGAGTTCGCGGTCCACGCAAGAGGCGATGGCAAGGCGAAACGCAAACAGATTCTCGTTGTTGGCGGCCATTTCGGCGTGGATGGCCTGACGGGCCGCCGTCACTTCCTTTTCCCAGCTCCATTCCTCCACGAAATGCTCCAGGCTGATCGCGATGATGATGCCAAGCACGATGGTGCCCAGTTCCTTCGCAAAATCGCGCCAGGTGTGGATGGGCTTGACCTTGTGAATTTCCACGGTTTGCGGTTCCTCTGGCGCTGGCTCGGGTGGCGATGGATTGGCGGTTTCGGTCATGGCGTTCCGCGCTGCGACGCCTCGCGTTCGCTCGTGTTTTGCACAAAATTTTCCTCGTCTGTGCTACAGAAAAGCCGCAGGCGGTGCTGATCAACCGGCGGGCGCGGGATGCCCAGTGCGTCCGCCACTCGCAATGCCCGAGTGGAATTGACCCGGATCAAACTGTCGGTGCGGCGGATGGCGGTCAGGCTGCCGCGCAAGCGCATGAAATCGGAAGGTCCCAAACCCGCGGGGGGCTCGCGCAACACCGCCAAGTCCGTCCAACGGTCTTCTTCCCGCTGGGTCCAGTCCTGGAAGTCCAACACCCATTTGTAGAAACGGCTCATCATGGCCAGTTCTTCGGGCGGAAAATGGGTCAGGGTCTGGGCGGCGCGCTGGGCTTGCCATGCCCCGTCATTGGCGGGTCCGCTAGCGCCGAGATGAAAGGTCGTGAAACGGGGGGGCTGACGGTGAGCCTCCAGGTCGGCAAGAATGGCTTCCGCCTCCTTTATCTGACGACCCATGCAGGGCTCGTAGGCGAGCCGCCGGGCAAACAGGTTTGCCTCGTCGGTGATCATCTCCGCCTGCAGGGCCTTACGGGCTTCCTTGACCTCCTGATTCCAGTGCCAGCTCTCCACCATCTGCTCCAGGCTGATGGCGATGCAGATGCCCAGCACGATGGTGCCAAGCTCCTTCAGGAATTCGCGCCAATTATGCACCGGCTTGGGCTTGTGGATTTCCACGGGCTGCGTCTCCTCTGGCGCGGGTGGCGGCGGTTCGGCGGTTTCGGCGTCGGTCATCGCTAGTCGCACGACGATGGCGGATCGCCGGCGCCCCGGCGGCCCGATTCCAGCCAGCCCGCAAGTCCGGGCGTCGTGGCGCGCGCCATGATGGCCTCGTAGCGGGCAATATCCTCCGGTCTCAGATATTCACGCCAGCGCCCGCTGCGGCCCTGGTTGATGAACCGGTCGGCGCCGCGGTCGAAGACGCGGCCAAGCCTGGGAAGAAGCGCGTTGCCGTCTTTCTTCATTGCCGCGAAGCCGGCCGCTTCCACCAGTGACGGCATCAGGGCGGGCGGTACGGCGATGTCGAGGAAATCGGCGATGCGTTGCATCTCGCCGGCCAGATCGCTTTTCAGGTCGTTGTAGTGGACCAAAAGAAGATTGGGCCGGTGCCGTTCACGCCAGAAGGTCTCTTCAAAGCCGAAGAAGAAAGGGCCGAAACGGCTTGCGGTGGGCTGGCCTTGCGCGTCGAGCTGGCTCTCAAGCTCGCCAAACCAATGGAGAAGATAGTCGCGCGGGTTCTCGGGCGGGCGGGGCGGCGGTGTGGCGAGCGTCTCGCCGCGCTCCGCAGCGACGGCTCGCGCCTGGGTAGCGATGTTGGCGCCGAATTCCGGCGTGAACCCGCTCTCATGGTTCTGCCAGGAGAGGCGCGCGTCGCGGCCGTCGCGGCCAACATGGATATATTTGACCGTATCCCAGACGGGCAGGGCGTCAAAGGGCAGGTGGGATTTGATGTAACGGCGATGGGTCTGAGCCTTGAGGGTCGCCAGATCGTCCTCGATGGAATTGAAGATGGTGGAATCCAGCCAGGGCGAGATGTCTATGAAGGGCCGCACATCCGGCGACTGATGGACCAGGAGGTCGACGATCCGCTGTGTCCAGGTCGTTCCGCATTTGGCGAAGGTCGCGATGACGATATCGCCATCCCGCGGCTCGAACCCGTTCCAGCGCCGGCTGTCGGTTACGGGCGTTCTGACCACTTTTTCGGGCGCGCGAAGCAATGTCGCCATGTCGGTCTCCAAATCCGGTTTTCCAATTTCCTCAGGATTTCAGGCGCGCGGCCAGTTCGGCTTTTTCGGAAGGGGTCAGATCGAGGGCGGCGGCGCGGGCGAATTGCGCCTTGGCTTCTGTCGGCTTGCCGGAATAGGCGAGGGCCTCGCCCCATTTCAGATGCAGCCGGCCCCAGTTGGGGGCGTACTTGTTCGCACCTTCGAACTTCGCCAGCGCCAGGTGCGACTGGTTCTTGGCGATCAGCGCCTCACCCCAGCCTTCCAGCGCATCGGCGAAGTGTGGTCCCAGTTTAATGGCACGTTCGAACTGTTCGGTGGCGTCATCGGCCTTGCCGCGCTCCAGCAGCGAGCGGCCCCAATCCTCATGCGCCATGGGAATGGACGGCGCGTCATGTACCGCCTTGGCGAACCAGGTATCGGCGCGCGCCCATTGCCGGCCTTGCGCCGCGATCAGCCCTCGGATGCGCAGGCAGGGATAACAATCCTCCGGTGTCTTGGCGATCAGGCTTTCGGCGCCGGCCTGGTCGCCGGTCTTGGCTTTTGCGAGAGCCACCGAGGGCCAGATGATGACATGCAGAATGTCGGATTCATCGAATGGAATGCCAGCCCACCCTTCCCTGGCTAGGGCATCGATGGTCCGCTCGGTCTCAGCCTGCCCATCCAGCACTGCCCGCCAGTTTTCCAGGAGTGCCTCGACCTGAAACCGCGTAACCGCGGACCGGCCGGAATTCGAGCGGTCTCCTCTGGATGCCGCCAACTGGCGCAAGGCGTCTTGCGCGGCCGGCCCATCATGCAGGTGCGCCAGCGCCAGGCTCAGGTTCTGCCGCAATAAGTATCTCTGATTGATCTGGTCCGGCAGCTGCAGGCCATCACGCGCCAACGCCACCACCGCGGAAAAGTCACCCGAGGAATTCGGCACGGCCATGCCCCATGACTTTCGGGCTATGGGAAGCGCGGCAGGATCGACATCCGGAATGGAATTGCGCGCCAGAAGCCGGTCGACCGCGCGTCCCGCGGCAAGCGCGGCTTCGTCATGGCCTACATTGCGCTCGGCCGTCGCTAGGCTCGCATAGGCCAGGGTGTAATCGGGATATTCGTCAAGGGCCCGGCGCAAGGCCCGGGCCGCATTTCTGTTGGAACTGCCTGCCTCCGCCGGAAGCGTCGCGATGCCTTGCCACGCCCATCCCCGCTCCAGCGCGGAACTGCTTTCCGTGAGCCGGAGATAAGCCGCGCGGGCTTCAGCGGTGCGGAGTTGATTGCGAATATAGCTGGCATAGCGATAGGGCTGGGTCTGGGCATAAACATGCTCGGCCGCCTTCTGCACCAGCGTGTCGAGATCGGATTGCGGGCCGCTGAAGGCCTGCCCCCGCTCGCCACCCGTGCGGGCACTGATGGCGATGCCGTCGCCGGTGTGCCAGACCTCGCCGGTGATGTGGATGTCGTTGCCCAGCCATTCGCGCAGGAAGCGGCGGAATTCCCCGATGGAAACGCCGGTTTCCGGGATTTCCACCTTGATATCCTTGCCCCAGTTGTTGGCGAAGGAACGCGGCGGCCGGACGGACCGGGTGCGGCTGTCTATGCCCGACAGCTGGTCCAGCATCTGGCTGGCGACCACCTGGCCAGTCAGGCCCTGGGCCGCCATGTCGGGCGGCACCGAGAAAGGCTCGATCAGCAGGCCGTTGGCCTGGACGGCATCCCACACCATCAGGCCGATGCCGGTGGCCGCGGCCAGGCCCACGCACAAGGTCGCGAGCCGCAAGGCGACGCCCAGCCATTTCTCGAAAATGTCGAGATGGATCTGCTTGAGCTGCTCATGCAGGTGATGGCGCTGATCGTCCAGATAGGCGTCGGCCTTGGCGCGGCTGGCGCCGGAAAGCGCCAGCGAGATGGCGACCGGATCAGCGGCTTCGGCGCGCTCGGCTTCCTCAGACATGGTTCATCCTGGCCAGTTCGGATTTCTCGGATGGCGTGAGGTCGAACGCGCCAGCGCGGGCGAATTGCGCGCGTGCGTCGGCGGGCTTGCCGGAATAGGCGAGGGCCTCGCCCCATTTCAGATGCAGCCGGCCCCAGTTGGGGGCGTACTTGTTCGCACCTTCGAACTTCGCCAGCGCCAGGTGCGACTGGTTCTTGGCCATCAGCGCCTCACCCCAGCCTTCCAGCGCATCGGCGAAGTGCGGGCCGCGTCGGTTGGCGAGCTTGAATTGCGCGATGGCATCGTCCGGTTTGCCGCGCGTCAGCAGCACTTCGCCCCATGCCCAATAAGCTTTGGGGATGGAAGGCGCGCTTCCAACGGCGCGGGCGAACCAGAAATCGGCGTGGGACTGCTGGCCACCCAGCGCCGCAATGCGCGCGCGCGCGATGAGACAGGGATAGCAATCCGCCACCGTGGCAGCGATCTCTTTCTCGGCGGCGGTCTGGTCACCCAGCCGGGCATCGGCATAGGCCGCGGTTGCGGGCGCCAGATCGGCGGCGCGGGTCCAGTCGGTGGACCTTTTCGCCAGTGTCTTGAGGCCTGCCCAGTCCCCGGTCTGGGCGGCAATTTCAAATTCCGCCAAGCGCCGTTCTTCCTCGACCTTCCCGCCGGAAAGACCGATCTGCGCGGTGGCCTCGGTCAGGGTGGCGCGGGCGCCGGCGATGTCGTGTGCTTCGGCCTGGTCCAGCGCCACCTGACCATAGGACGGCGCTGACCCGCCCAGCCGGCCGGCCTGACGCTGCACGACTTCGCCATCTTCGCGCGCCGCGTCGGCATAGGCGCCCAGAGCCCGGTCGACCGCCGCCTGCTCGACAAGCCTGACATAAGGGATGGCGTCGGGACGGATCGTCTCCGCCCCGCCGCCAGACAGCAGCGGCAGGATTTTTTTCTCGTCCCGCAAGGCCGCTTCGGGCGCGTTGATTTCCTCTTCGATGGCGATGTTCTCCCAACCCAGCACGAAGTCCGGATTGAGCGTCACGGCCTTGTGCAGAAGGCTTTGCACAAAGGCATGCTGGCCGCTGCCAAGCAGCTGGAACTGCCAGCCGTTATAGCCCCAGGCGCGCTCCTCATCCGATCCAGACAAGGCGAGTTGCCGGAAGATGGCAATCGCTTGCGCGTTCTTGCCGGTGCGTCCCAGATAGATGCCGTAGCGATAGGGCTGGGTGATGCGGTAGACCGCTTCAGCCAGCTTTTGCAGCAGACCATCCATGTCCGTGTCCTGGCCGGTCACCGCGGCGCTGTCGGCGCCGGCACGCACCGTCAGGCCGAGACCGGACGCGGTGCGCACGATCTCGCCGCTGACATGAATGTCATGGCCGAGCTTTTCGCGCAGGAAGGAGGCCAGCTGGCCCAGCGACACGCCGGTCTCGGGAATGTCGATCTTGATGTCGTCCGGCCCCCAGCTATGGGCGTAGGACCTTGGGGCGCGCTGGGAGGAAGTCTGGGTTTGCAGGTCATTGAGCTGGTCCAGCAGCCGGGCGGCAACCACCTGACCGGTAAAGCCATGCTGCGCGAGGTCGGGTGGCACCGAGAAGGGTTCGATCAACAGGCCATTGCTGTGCGCGCCGTCCCACACCATCAGGCCGATGGCGGCGGCGGCGGCGATGCCGATGCACAAGGTCGCCAGCCGCAGCAGCACGCCAAGCCATTTCTCCCAGATGTCCAGGTGAATCTGTTTGAGCTGCTCATGCATGTGATGGCGCTGGTCGTCGAGAAAAGCGTCTGCTTTCTCGCGGCTGGCGCCCGCCAGCGCCAGCGATGTTGCAAGCGGATCGATGCCTTCGGGCGCTGGGGCTTGTCGTTCTTCAGCCATGCGCGTTCGCTTTCGCCAGTTCGGATTTCTCGGATGGCGTGAGGTCGAGCGCGCCAGCGCGGGCGAATTGCGCGCGTGCGTCGGCGGGCTTGCCGGAATAGGCGAGGGCCTCGCCCCATTTCAGATGCAGCCGGCCCCAGTTGGGGGCGTACTTGTTCGCACCTTCGAACTTCGCCAGCGCCAGGTGCGACTGGTTCTTGGCCATCAGCGCCTCACCCCAGCCTTCCAGCGCATCGGCGAAGTGCGGGCCGCGTCGGTTGGCGATGGTGAATTGCGCGATTGCCGCATCAGGCTTGCCGCGTTCCAGCAGCGCCTGGCCCCAGGCCGCATAGACCAGCGGTATGGAGGGCGCGTCCGCCACGGCGCGGGCAAACCACCAGTCGGCGCGGGCATGCTGGCTCTCAAGCTCGGCGATCTGCGCCCGCCGCACCATGCATTCATCGCAGTCGGGTGGCGTCGCCGCGATCAGGGCCTCGGCCGGGCGGAAGCGGCCTAGCCGCGCTTCGGCATAGGCTTGTTTTGGCACGACACGCACAAGAAACAGGTCATGAAGGCCCGGCTGGCGCTTCTGGAGCGCATCGGCCGAAGCAGCGGCGGCCATCACGGCCGGCCAGTTCTGTTCGGCGTCGGCCATATCCACGCTCAGCCGGCTTCCATTAAACGCGAACAGATCGGCCCCGCGCGTTCGCCGGTCACGATCACGCGGCGTGTCGCGCGCGGCTTTCAGATCGTGGGCCTCGATATCCAGTGTGATCAGGGTGGTGGCAAGGCTGCCGATGGCGGCGGCGTCGCCAGTGTTGAGAATGTCGGCCATAGAGGAAGCAGCCTCACGATAGGAACCCATCAACTGGCGCGACATGTTCTGGGCCTGTGCCTGCATGACCGGCAGGCTCAATCCGCCGCCGCCCTCCTGGCTATTGCCGCCGCGGCCCAACGTTTCGATCTGCGTGCGAACGGTGCCGGCCGTATCCTCAAGACGACTCAATGTCAGTTCGGTGGTCCCCAGATTGTTGAGGGCGGTGAGGTTGCCTGGATCAAGCAGAAGGGCTTCCCGATACAGCCGTTCTCTTTCATGCTGACCAATCTCGCCGTTTGCCGAACGGGCCAGACCGATCAGGCCCCAGGCCCGGTCGACGGCAGAGCCACGTTCGGCCTGTTGCCGGAAGAGGGCGTCGGCCTCCGCATATCGGCCCTGAGCGGTAAGGTAGACGCCATAGCGATAGGGTTCGGCCAGGCCGAATACGGCTTCCGCCGCCTTTTCGATCTGGCCGCCGATATCGCCATCGGGTTCTGCGACCGTGACGTTTTTGCCGTCGGTGCGGGCGGTGATGACGATGCCGCTCTGGTTGCGCCAGACCGCGCCGCTGATATGGCTTTCATGACCCAGCCAACGGCGCAGGAAGCGATAGGCCTGGCCGACGGAAATGCCGGTGTCGGGAATTTCCACCTTGATCTCGTCGCCCCAGCTCGCGGCATAGGATCTGCCGTTGCGGGAGCTGACGGTTGCCTGGTTCAACTCGGTCAGGCGATCGAGCAGCTCGCCGGCGACCACCTCGCCGGTCAGGCCGCGCTGTGCCAGATCGGGCGGCACCGAAAAGCTTTCGATGACCAGGCCGTCGGCATGGGCGGCGTTCCATAGCGCGGCGGCGATGAAACTGGCCACGCCTAAGGCCACTACCGCCAGCCCGATCTCGAAGGTCAGCTTGAGCATGCCGCTGACATGGCGCACCCAGAGTGACCAGTGCCGCAGGTCGAGTTCGTGGGAAAGCTCTTGGGCCTGAAGGCGAGCCAGTCGAGTCTGTTCCTCAAGGAATGTGTCGGCGCGCGCGCGACTGGCGCCGGCCAGCGCCAGCGACAAGGCGGCGGGATCGGCGGTCTCGGGTGCGGCAGCGATGTCTTCAGACATGATGCTCGCCGGTTATTGCGGAGTGGAAGAAAGCGTGGACTTTGCCGGCGCCGCGCCCGGCGCGCGGGCCAGCCAGGCCGGGCCGCCATCCTCCCACTGGTTGTCGGTAAGCTGCTCAAGAGCGCTGCCGTCCGCCCGCATCAGGAAAATCTCGCCATAGGGCTGGGGCGAGCCGGTATAGAGCGCCTCGTCCTTGAAGCCCTTCATCGAGCTGGTAAAGAGCAGATGCTCGCCGTCCGGCAGCCAGGCCAGATGCGCATGATTGCCGCGCACATGGGTGAGCTGTTTTTCGCCTGTGCCGTCCGGCTTGATGGTGAAGACCTGGAAATCCCGGCCCAGGCGGCGGACAAAGGCGATGCGATCGCCTTTGGGCGACCAGAGCGGGAAATTGTCCCAGACGCTGGTCAGTTTGGTCACCGACTTGTCGGCCAGGTTCATGATCCGAAGGCCCAGGCCTTCGGGCCCGATGGTGCGGTAGACAATGTGTTTGCCGTCCGGCGCGAAGGAGGCAAAGGCGTTGTTGTTGGCGCCGGTGGTCAGTTCGCGATAGCCGCTGCCGTCGGCATTCATGATGGCGACCCGGGCGCCGCCATTGACCGGGTCAAACGTCTTCTTGTTGCCGACAGTGAAATCCAGGAAGCCGGTGAAGCGGCCGATGCCGGCGACGATCTCCTTGCCATCGGCGGACCATTGCGGCGCCAGGATCAGCTCGTCGCGATGCAGGATCGCGCGCGCCGGCTTTCCCTCGTCAATCACCACCAGATCGGCGAAATGACCGTCATAGCGCATGGTGGCGATGCGGCCGGTGCTGCTGACCGATGGCAGGAAGCTGGTGGAATAGAGTTCGAACTTGGGGTCCTTGCTGAACACCCGCATGGGTTCGGACGGGCCCCGGCCGGAGAAGCGGCTGTAAACCACGCGACTGCCGTCGGGCGACCAGGACGCCACGCGGATATCCGCGCCCCTGGGCCCGCGCTTGCCGCTGGCGTAGGTGAGGCCCTGTTCGGCGCCGTCGCGGCGCAGATAGCCGATCTCGCTGCCGGTGAGCGGGAAGGGCGCCTCTTTCAGGCCCGGGCCCGCGGCCAGCGGTTTCAAGGCGCCGGTTGCGGCATCGATCCGCACCAGCTCATCGGCTGCCGGGTCGTTGCCCACCCGGTTTTCCCAGGTGTCCTGGCCCTTCATGCAATAGGCGATCAGGCTTTTGCCGTCGGCGGCCCATTTGGGCGAGCCGCAGAAATTGCTGTCCTTGGCCGTCAGCCGCTTGAGCCCGCTGCCGTCGGGGTGGATGAGAAAGATGCTGGCGATATGCAGCCTTTCCCAGCGCCCCTTGGCGTCGGGAAGATCGCTGTCGCGGTCGGAGGAAAAGGCAATCCATTGGCCGTCGGGCGACCAGGTGGGCCGAAAGTCGCCGCCTTGCCCCGTGGTCAGCGCGTGCTGCTTGCCGCTGGCCAGATCCAGCAGCCACAGATTGGCGAAGCCGCCGGCGCGGCTGGAGACAAAGACGATCTGTTTCTCATCGGGCGAGAAAGCGGCCTGGTCGTCATAGGCGGGATTGTCGGTCAACCGCTGAAGGCCGCTGCCGTCGGCGTGCACGCGATAGAGATCGGCCGAGCCGTTGCGTTCGGACGTGAAGGCGATCCAGCTGCCTTTGGGCGACCAGGCCGGGTCATAGTCCAGCGAATTGGTGGGAAGCAGGACGTGCTCGCCGCTGCCGTCGGCCTTGGAGATGAAGAGCGCGGCCTTGGTTGGCCCCAGGCGTGAGAGCAGCACGCGTTCGGCGGCGCGGGAGAAAGACGGGAACAGAAGCGTGAAACAGCAAGCGACAAGCCAAACAGCGCGCATGACGATATGCTCCCGATTTCAAGGAATGGACAGAAACTCCGATTTTGCTGATGACATGCGTCTGGGGAGGCTGGCGGCACACGCCAGCCTTATGGGACCAAGCCTTCTGCCTGTTCCACCCAACACCCCGGCCCCCACCGCGAGTTTGGTTCGGATTCACGCATATCCGGCTGATACTGGCAACACGGCGGACGGGGGCGAAGGCCTTAAAACCGGGGGTCGAACCGTCGTGAAAATGACAGTTGCGTCAGGCTCGCAACAAGGGCGGCAATTGGCGCGCAAAGTCCGATGCGCGCTCGAAGGCATGGGCCAGCTTCAGGCAGTCCATTTCGTGATGGATGGGCGCGACGATCTGCAGGCCCATGGCGCGGCCGCGTGGATCGAAGCCGGCAGGCACCGCCAGGGAGGGGCAACCGGACAGACTGATCAGGCAGGTCGCCTTCATCCACTCATGATAGGTCTGCATGGTGTGGCCGGCGATCTGGTGCGGCCAATGCTCGTTGATGTCGAAGGCGAAGGTCTGCGCGGTCGGCATCACCAGGAAATCGAAGCGGTCGAACAGGCGGCGCACGCTGTTGTACCAGCGGGTGCGGGCGGCCGAGGCGCCGGTGATGTTGAAGGCGCTTAGCTTCATGCCGCCTTCGATCTCATAGATGGCTTCGGGCTTGAGCAGCGGGCGGGTCTTGGGATTGTCATGATAGACCTGCAGCGAGGAGCCCTGCTGCCATTGGCGGATGGTGACGAAGCTTTGCCACGCCGCGTCCAGCGCGCCGTCGGGCAGGGCGTTTTCGACATGACAGCCGATGGACTCGAACTTTTTCAGCGCGCCGCGGGCGACATCCAGCACGCCGACCTCGTAGGGCGCCCAGCCGCCGAAATCGCCCAGCCAGCCGATGCGTTTGCCTTTCATGTCGCCTTCCAGAGAGGCGCGGAAGCGCGCGCCATCGCCATCAGGCGACAGGGGTGAGCGAGGATCATGGCCGGCCATCACCGACAAGAGCAGCGCCAGATCGGAAATGTTGCGCGCCATCGGGCCGGCGACACTGATGGAGGGCAGCCAGACATCTTCCCCGGCCACCGGCACGATGCCGTGGCTGGTGCGAAAGCCGCAGACATTATTCCAGCCGCCCGGATTGCGCAGCGAGCCGCCATAGTCGCTGCCGTCGGCGACAGGCAGCATGCGCAGCGCCAGCGCCACCGCGCCGCCGCCGGTCGAGCCGCCGGAAGAGAGTTTGGGATCCCAGGCGTTGTGCGTGGCGCCATAGACCGGATTGTAGGTGTGGGAGCCCAGACCGAATTCCGGCGTATTGGTCTTGCCGATGAAGATCGCGCCCGCCTTGCGGATGCGCTCGACATGCAGGGCGTCGGCGGCCGGGACAAAGTCCTTCATGATGGGCGAACCCATGGTCATGCGGATGCCCTTGACGGCCGACAGGTCCTTCACCGCATGGGGCAGGCCGTGCAGCGGGCCCATCACCTGGCCGCGGGCCAGTTGCGCATCGCGCTCGCGCGCCTGGGCCAACAGGCCTTCGCGGTCCTGCAACGCCACGATGGCGTTCGCCTTGGGATTCAGTCTGGCGATGTGATCCAGATAGGCGGTCATCACCTCGACGCAGGAGAGTTTCTTGGCGGCGATGGCGGCGGCCAGCGCGTGCGCATCCATCATCACGATGGAGGAGGGCGCGGCCTTGGCGGCGCCGGTCGAGGCGATCATGGCAGCGGCCCCCAATACCGTGCGGCGGTCAGGATCATTGCTCACGGCTCCAGTCCCAGTGCTTTGGCCGGATTGGCCTTGGCCATGAGGTTGATGTCGGCGACCGAAATGCCCAGCGCATGCAGCTTCTGCATATATTCCAGCATGCCCGCGGTCGGCAGCGGCCGCGGATAGGCGCGTGCGCCGCCCAGATCGCTGGACATGATGCAATGTTCGGGGCCCACGGCTTTCATCCACTCGGCATAGTTGGCCAAGGTGGTCTTGCTGCCCTTCTCCAACACCGCGCCATAGACGAATTCGATATAGCCGCCGAGCCCCGCGAATTCCTTGGCTTGCGCCACCGAGAGATTGGTCGGGCCCGTCATGCCATGGGTCGCCACCACATGCTGGATGCCGCGGGCCTTCGCCGCCTTGATCACCATCAGCGCCTCTTCAGCCGAGACATGGCCGGTCTCCAGCATGAGCTGCTTGCGGGTGGCGATGTAATCCAGCAGTGCCAGCACCGAAGGCAGCAGCTTGCCGTTCTCCGACACTTTGACCTCCGGACCTTTGCCCTTCTGCTGGTTCTGGGCGTCGAAGGTCGGCAGCCAGACGACGCGGCCATAGCCGCCCTTCATGTCGGCCATGTGCTTGACCGCTTCGATATTGATGCCGCCGACGGCGAGGTCCTGGGTGATGCCGCCCAGGGCTTCGAAGCCGGGCACGATCTTGTGCACCATATAGGCAAGGGAGGCGGTGTCTTCCCAATGGTTCTTCAGCACAATCGCGCGCATGCCGGCGGCCTTGGCCTGGCGGGCGACATCGTCGGCGTCAATCACGCGCGGGGCGCTGTCGGGGTCCTGGTGGACGTGAATGTCGATCGCGCCCTTGAGGGAGATGGTGTCGTTCTGCGCCAGCGACGGCGTGGCGCACATAAGCAGCGTGGCAAGCAGTAGTTTTGTTTTCATCCCCATCCCCATTTCAGGCTTATGTAATCGCGTCCTTGTCGTAGGTGCGCCAGAAAATCACCCAGAACGCCACGAACAGGACGCCCGCCACCAGATGGCGGAGATTGCCTGTCATCAGCTTCTCGGCGGCAAAGGCGCCGCCGAAACAGACCAAGGTGACGACCGCGCCCTGCCAACTGGCAATGCCGGTACCGCCGCCGGATTCGTTTTTCGGTCCGAACCAGGAATGCTCCATCAGGAGGGGTACCATTCCAGCAGCCGCACCTCGATGCCGGTGCCAGCCAGCGCCGCCTTGAACTGGTTTATGTCCTGGCCCTTATAGTGATAGGGGATCGCCACCTTGGGATGGAACGCCTTCACCGCATCGGCCGCCTCGGTGGGCGTCATGGTGTAGGGCAGGTTCATCGGAATGAAGGCGACGTCGATGTTCTTCAGGGCGCGCATCTCCGGCACGCCTTCGGTGTCGCCGGCGAAATAGAAATTCTTGCCGCCGTAGCTCAGCACATAGCCGTTGCCGCGGCCCTTGTCGTGAAAGGGCTGGCCGCTCGGCTGGTTGTGGGTGATGTTGTACATGGGCACCGCGGTGATCTTCCAGCCGTGCCAGTCGGTGGTGGCGCCATTGGCCAGCGGCTTGGCCTGGGTGATGGTCTTGGCCACCGCGGCCGGCGCGATCACCACCGTGCCGGCATTCGACAGCGCCTTCACGTCATCAGCGTCCATGTGATCGCCATGAATGTCGGTGATCAGGATCAGGCCGCCCGGTGCCATGCCGTCGATCTTCGCCGGCTTGGCCGGATCGATATAGATGGTGTCGCCGCCGGCGGTGATGCGGGCGGTGGCGTGATAGATCGGCGTGATCGCGACCGCGCCCTTTGACGTGGCGAAGGTCTGGGTCTGGTCGGCGGCCAGTGCCGGTGCGGCCAGCGCGACCGTGAATAACAGAGCTGCGGCGGTCTTCAGCATGTTCGTCTCCTATTTAACAGGATTGGTCACCGGTCCGACATGACCGGTATATTTTGGGCCGTTCACCTGGATCACGAAGCCATCGGGATCGTTGAACTTGAAGCTTTCGTCATCGCCGCGTGAACCCGATGTCAGCTTCAGGCCCGCGGCCTTGACTTTGGCGCGCATGGCGGCGGCGTCCCAACCCTCGATGCCGAAATCGAAATGATCCAGCGCCGCCACATCCGGCTTCTGCTCGATGCCGAAGAAGCCGTCGCCCACTGACAGGATGTGGATGGTCTCGGACTGCTGCGCCAGCTTCATGCCGAAGAACTTCTGATAGAACTGCGACGTCTTCTGCAGGTTGGGCACCCGCACCGTGACATGGTTCAGGCTGATGGCTTTCAGGCTGGGCGCGGCTTTCGCCGGGGTCGCCAGAGTTGCCGCTCCCGTGGCCAGCCCCGCTAAGGTCATGGCCAGATCCCGGCGGCTCAGGGTTCCCCGCTCAAAATCATCGAGCATCCGCTCGACCAGCATGCGCATGGCGTGACCCCCACTTATTAATTGTTGGGCGGCAGCATATCCCAGGCAGCGCCCGCGAAAAGGCGGCAAGCCGGGCTTTCGGCCGGCCAAGGTTGGGGGGATTTAACCTGATGAGAGTCGGGCACCCCTGTACTTGAGAATTAATCGCATCTATAGGAGTGACATGTCATCTCACGGGTTTCTCGCCGGTCTGGCCGCGGCCACGCTTTCATGCGCCTTGGCATGCGGGCCGGCTTTTGCCGGCATGATCGGTGAGCCGCTGCAGCGCGAGGGGCTGGAGATCTCGGCGCATGCCGAAACCGGCGGCGCGCTGGATCACACGCCGGGCGGCATGGCCCGCGGGGCTGATGCGCTGTTTCTCATCGCCGATGTGCGCGCCGGCAAGGACGAGCCGCACGGCTTTTCCGAGCACAGCTTCATTCCCTACCTGTCGATCAGCTACGCGCTGACCAAGGATGGCGCGCCCACTTACAAGCAGGCGGGGCTGCTTTATCCGGCGGCCAGCAAGACCGGACCGCGTTACGCAGCCGGCGCGCAGCTCGCCGGCGCGGGCACCTATCACCTGACCTACATCGTCTCTCCGCCTAGCACGCACGGCATGATGCGCCAGACCGACAAGGCCGGCGGCGTGCCCGACTGGTGGAAACCCATCCATGCAAGCTGGACCTTCACCTATCCATTGGCGTCGAAATGAACATGAAGAAACTGCCGCTGCTCGCTGTTGTTGCGTCTCTCGCCCTGGCCACGTCCAGTTTTGCACAGGCGCCCATCGAGGTGCATCTGAAGAACCATCGCTTCACCCCGAGCGTGATCAAGGTGAAGGCCAACCAGACGGCCGTCATCATGCTGTTCAATGACGACGATACGGCGGACGAGTTCGACTCTTCCTCGCTGAAGGTCGAGAAGGTGGTGCCGGGCCATGCCAAGGGCGCGATCCGTCTGCGTCCGCTGCCGCCGGGAAAGTATCCCTTCATGGGTGAATTCCATGCGGCCACCGCGCAAGGCATGGTGATCTCCGAATGATCCCCGCGCTCATCATCGTCTTCCGGGAAGTCATCGAGGCCGGGCTGATCGTCGGCATTGTGCTGGCGGCCACCGCCGGCGTGCCCCATCGCAGCCGCGCTGTGACGTTTGGCGTTGGCGCCGGCATTCTGGGCGCCTGCCTGGTCGCGGCTTTTGCCGGCGAACTGGCGGGCCTGTTTCAGGGTTCGGGGCAAGAGTTCTTCAACGCCACCATCCTGCTTCTCGCCGTCTGCATGCTCACCTGGCACAATGTCTGGATGGCATCCCACGGCCGCGAAATGGCGCGCGAACTGAAGGCCGCTGGCCACAAGGTGAAGACGGGCGAGCGCACCTTGCTGGCGCTGTCGGTGGTGGTGGGCGTGGCGGTGCTGCGCGAAGGCTCGGAAGTGGTGCTGTTTCTCTATGGCATCGCCGCCCAGGGCGGCACTTCGGCCAGCGGCATGGTCGTCGGCGGCGGGCTTGGATTGCTGGCAGGCGCGGCTGTTTCGGCGCTGATGTATTTCGGGCTTCTCACCATTCCGGCGGGCAAGCTGTTCCAGGTCACCAGCGGATTGATCACTTTGCTGGCGGCCGGCATGGCGGCCCAGGCGGTCATCTTCCTGCAGAATGGCGGCTGGCTGGAATATTTCACCACCACCGTCTGGGACACGTCCAGGTTGTTGCCGGATGATGGGCAGGGGACCCTGGGCATGGTGGGAAAGATGCTGCACACCTTGGTTGGCTATACCGCCGCGCCCAACGGCGCCCAGCTTATCGCCTATATCGCGACCATTCTTTTGATCGTGATACTGATGCGCACTGTGCCGCAGGGCGGGTCCGCGCGCTCGGCGTCTGCACCAAAACCGCACAACGCCTGACGTTTTAAGTTGGTCGCGCCGGGAGGCGCTGGGTCCGGCGGCAGTCCCCTAAAATTCGATTGAATTGGCTGGCATCGGTCACACCATCCAGTAAGGGGCGACCATTAGCTTCATGACCGGGGCTTACACGATTTTTGGTCATGGGGCAGGAACAGGCGATCCAGGCGACGGATGAGCGGTCACGGCTGCTTGCGGCCGCGCGCGCCATGGTGCTGAAGGGGGAGAAGAAATTCTCCATCTCGCGCCTGTGCGAGCAGGCCGGCCTGGCGCGCGCCTCTTTTGCCGAATATTTTTCCAGCCGCACCGAGTTGATGGCGGAGCTGATGGCGGATGCCGCCGACGGCGCGCCCGTGGCGACGCCGGTTGAAATGGAAGCCTCTGTTGAAGAAGCCGGCGAAGCGCCGGTCGAAGAATTTGGCGAGACGTTTGCTGCGCCGTCGGACGACGCGCCCGTCGAGACTTTAGCCGAAACTTCAGCCGAAGTTTCCGTCGAGGCGGCGACAGACGTGCGGCCGGCCCAGCCGACGCTTTTCCCGATGTCTGCCGAGACATCTGCCGAAGCATCCGTCGAAACACCTGTCGAAATACAAGTTCAGGCACCTGCGCCAGCGCACGCGGCCGAAGTTCTCCCTAAGGCGGCGTCCGAGCCGTCTGTTTCCACACCCGACGCATGGCTTGAGCGTCGTCTTAGGGTCTTCGAACGCGCTCTGTCGGCGCTGGAGGCCAAGTCGGTGACCAAGGAGCGCGAACAGGCGCGGGTCATCGCCGAACTGGAAGAGAAGTTGGCGCTGTTTCAGGGGTCAGCCGCTGCGGCGCGCCCGGCTGCTGCGGCAGAGGCGCAGCCCGCGCCGGTAAAGCCGACCTTGCGCAAGGCCCGCGTCGCACCGATCGAAGACATGATCGCGCGGGCGGAAAAGCTGCCCGAGAAATCGGCGGAAATTCCGGTCGTGCCGGCTGAAGCGGTGCAGGAAGACTCCGAGCAGCCCGAAGCACCTGCGCCCGCGCCGGAAAAGAATCCGGCGCTGCTGGAAGTCACGCCGGCACGGGCGGTGAGCCTGTCGCGCGAAGAGATGGCCGAAGTGGTGAGCCTGGCGCGCGGGCGCGCCAAGGCCGCCGCCGCTGCCGAGCTGGACGCCATGCCGCCGGACCGCAGCCGCATCCGCTGGCTGGCGGTGGCGGGCCTGTCGCTGCTGGTGCTGTTCCTGTTCATTGGGCTTTCGCTGGGCAAGAATTCGCTCACCAGCGGCGCCAACGCCGCCACCGCGGATGCGGTCCAGGATGACGGGGTGACGCCCCGCCGCAGTGCCCAAGGCCCGCTGGCGCGCATGACGGCGCTGGCCGATGCGGGCGACAGCGATGCGCAGGCCAGGCTCGCGCTGATCTATCTGAAGGGCGATGGCGTCGCCGCCGATCCCGCCGCGGCGTTGCGCTGGGCGCGGGCCGCCGCGGAGACGGGCCAGCCGGTGGCCGAATATCTGATGGGCGTCTTCTACAACGAGGGCAGGGTGGTGCGCGCGGACGAGGAAGCGGCCTTCACCTGGTTCTCCGCCGCCGCCACCAAGGGCAATCTCAAGGCGATGCACAGTCTGGCCATCGCTTACGCCCAGGGGCAGGGGACCGCGAAGGACGAGAAACAGGCGGCGGAATGGTTCAAGTGCGCGGCCGAGCGCGGCTATGTGGATTCCGCCTTCGACCTGGCGCTGCTCTATGAGCGCGGGCTGGGCGTGCCGCAGGATACCAAGCAGGCGCTGACCTGGTACGGCATCGCCGCCCAGTTGGGCGATGTGCCGGCCGCCGAGCGTGTCGTCGCGCTGCAGAACCAGACATCCCGGCAGGCCGCGGTACTCGCCGCCTTTGCCGCCAAGAACTTCACACCGTTGACGCCGCTGGGCGGAGCGAACCGGTTGTGAGGAACGGCTTTGCCTCCGTGAGGAGAGGCGAGGCGCTTTGCTCCCAAGTGGAGGAGCAAGGCAAATTTCGGGGAGGGACAAATCCTGGTCCCCCGTCCCTCCCCGAGATTTTATCTTCTCGCCGCTTTCGCCCTGGAAAGCAGATTGCGGATCAATTCGTAGACCGTTTGCTCGTCTTCGGGTCCTTCATCGGACCTCAGGAAACGGGGCAATATGACGGTCGGCTTTGCTTCACCGGGAATATCCAGGCACACGATCTGATGCGTTCCGCCGCGAGATTCCCGCACCGTCCTCAGCTCAACGTCCGCGATTTGCCGCCAGCTCCATTGCCGCGTCCGGCCAAGTGAATAAAGCTCGATTGCATCCGCATCGATAACCACGCGGTCGGGAGAGATCATCTTGAAAAACAGCCAGCCGATGATGCCCGCCGCCATGATGCTGGCGATTGCGAAAGGGATGGCAATCTCGGAAATTTCTCCTGTGCTTGCGTGACGCTTCGCGAAGGCTGCCGGCAAGACACACGCCGCGTAGATAAGGACCCCGGCAGCAAACAAAAGAGCAGCCAAGACTGGCGCGGTCTGCCACGCATCGTATTTCAGCGTGATCGGCAGGCCCGAATTCGAGAGCCTTTCGTCTTTGGAGTGCCTGTTGAAAAGTTTGATGCCCAGCGCGAACAGCAGCAGCGCTGCGGGAGCACCGTATGTTGTGACAAGGCTGTGAAATGACATCGGTATTGCCCCGGTTCCCGGCGTGGTTTCGCATGCCCAGGGTTACGCGACCCCTAAACGGGACGGGAGAAGACAGTGTAACGATCGTTTATGTTGCGATTGATCGACTTCAGAGGTGCGCGGCGCGCTTTGCCTTGCCCGGCCGGTAGCGCAGCGCGTCCACCAGCAGCGCGAAGGCCGGCGATTGCTGGCGGCGGCTGGGATAATAAAGGTGATAGCCCGCAAAGGGCGGACACCAGTCGCCCAATACGCGCACCAGCCGGCCGTCCTTGATCTCGGCTTGCACCGTATGTTCCAGCACGCAGGCCAGACCCATCCCCGCCAGCGCCGCCCGGCGGATCATGGCGGCGGTGTTGAACACCAGCTGGCCTTCCACCCGCACATTCAGGGCCCGGCCGCCTTTCTCGAATTCCCAGGCATAGAGGCCACCGCGGGTCGGCAGCCGCAGATTGATGCAGGCATGCTGGGCCAGGTGCTGCGGTGTTTTCGGGGCAGGATTTTTGGCGAAATAGGTGGGGCTGCCCACCACCGCCATGCGCATCTCCGGCCCGACGGGGACCGCGATCATGTCCTTGGCGACCTGTTCGCCCAGCCTGATCCCGGCATCGAACCGCTCGGTGACGATGTCGGTCAGGCTCAGATCCACGCTGACCTCGATCCTGATGTCGGGATAGTGGGGCAGAAGGCGCGCCAGCACCGGCAACAGGATGCTTTCCGCCGCATGCTCGCCGGCGGTGAGGCGGATCGTGCCGGCCGGCTTCTCGCGCAGTTCGGTCAGGGCGGTGAGCCGGCCGTCGATCTCGCCTAAGGCCGGCCGCAAGGTCTCGATCAGGCGGTCGCCCGCTTCTGTTGTCGCCACGCTGCGGGTGGTGCGGGTCAAAAGCCTCAGGCCCAACCGGCTTTCCAACCGCCGCACAGTGTGGCTCAGCGAGGATTGAGAGGTGCCAAGCTTCGCCGCCGCGCGGGTGAAGCTGTGCTCCTCCGCCACCGCCAGGAAAGACGCCAGGTCGCCCAGTTCGGTGCGCCGCATTGATGAATTCCCAATATAAGTCCATGCACATCTTAGCGGCTAATCGCTGGACGCGGCGAGGCCTATGTTCCGGGCGCAAATAACGAAAGTGGTTCCATGCAGACGCGATCTCTGGGAAAAAGCGGCCTTGAAGTCGCGGCCATCGGGTTTGGCTGCATGGGACTGAGCTTCGGTTACGGCACGCCCCTCGGCAGGCACGACAGCGTCGCCATGGTTCGCGCCGCCTTCGATCGCGGCGTGACCTTCTTCGACACGGCGGAAGTCTATGGCCCCTTCGTCAATGAAGAGGTCGTGGGCGAAGCGCTGGCACCGGTGCGCGAGCGGTGCGTGATCGCCACCAAGTTCGGTTTCCATTTCGTGGACGGCAAGCAATCCGGGCTCAATAGCCGCCCGGAGCATATCCGCGAGGCCGTAGAAGGTTCATTGAAGCGGCTCAGGACCGACAGGATCGATCTTCTCTATCAGCATCGTGTCGATCCGAATGTGCCGATCGAGGATGTGGCGGGTGCCGTCAAGGAGCTGATCCAGGCCGGCAAGGTAAAGCATTTCGGTCTGTCGGAAGCGGGTGTCAAAACCATCCGCCGCGCCCATGCCGTGCAGCCGGTGGCGGCGCTGCAGAGCGAATATTCGCTGTGGTGGCGTGAGCCGGAAGAGGCAATCATCCCAGTGCTGGAAGAGCTCGGCATCGGCTTTGTCCCGTTCAGTCCGCTGGGCAAGGGCTTCCTCACCGGCGCCATGAACAAGGATACCGAACTGGGCGCGGGCGATTTCCGCAGCACCATTCCGCGCTTCCAGCCGGAAGCCCGCGCCGCCAACCAGGCGCTGGTGGATGGGCTTGCCGCCATCGCGGCCATGAAGGGCGCAACCTCCGCCCAGATCGCGCTGGCCTGGGTTCTGGCGCAGAAGCCTTGGATCGTGCCGATCCCAGGGACGACCAAGCTGCTGCGGCTGGAGGAGAATTTGAAAGCCGCCGATGTCGTTCTGACGGCGGACGATCTGAAAGAGATCGAAAACCGAATAGGCGCCATCCCAGTGCGGGGCCATCGCTATCCGGAAGCGGCGCAAGCCATGATCGATCGCTGACCGATCGTAACAAATGTCACGGTCGCGGCGGACGAGCGCGGGAAGCTTGGAAATTCCCCTGATACCTGGCGCGTGATTGTGGCGGTGACCTGTTCCAGATAGGGTCAAGGGGCATGACCCACTCCCATGTCACTCCGTGCGGCCTGCCTGGCATCGGGCCTGTTCCCGTCGGCATGCACAGTTGCCATTTCTACAGCGACCGGCAGCAACTCATCGACGCGCTTGTGCCGTTCACGCTTGCGGGTCTGCAAGCCAACGAACGATGCCTGATCATCGCTTCGGCACCCTTGCCCGCGCGGGATCTGGTGCGCGAATTGCGGCAGAGCTGGGATGGCGTCGAAGAGGCGCTTCATTCCGGCGCCTTGCGCGTGCTCGACTTTGACCGTTGGTATCTCGACACGTCGGGCCTGAAGAGCGAGGACCTGGTGCAGCTCTGGCTGCGGGAAGAAGATCTGGCTCTGACAGAGGGTTATTCCGGCCTTCGCGTTTCCGGCAATATCAGTTTCCTGACGCGCGAACAGTGGCCGGCGTTCATGGCTTACGAAAAGTCCGTCTCCGCGAATTTTTCCAGCCGGCGCATCGTCGCTTTGTGCAGTTATGTCCTGGAAGATTGCATCGGCGACCGCAAAGACCAGGTGCTGCGGGCCCATGGCTGCGCTTTCGAACGGCGCGACCGGGATTGGCAGGTCATCATGACCGGCTCGTCTTTTTAGCGAATCGCGCAAAGCCCGATAAACCACCAAGACGGCACGGCAACAAATGTCAGTTGCCCGCCACAATCGCGGCACAACCAAGGCAATTAGGAACGGGCCGCGATCGGTTCCAAATGAAATGTTCCATCCGGTTTCCGGAGTGGAACGTTTGTATTCCATGGGACAGCGAAAATGCCATACCTGCGGAAAAGACGCATTCGCTTATCTGATAGAGGCGGACGGTTCGAGAATTTATTTCTGTCTGGATCACTTTCCGATCCATGATGCGCCGCATTCCGGCGATGAACCAAAACCGCCGCAGGGCAAGGCCCCTGGCTAAGGCCGTTGTTCGTCAAACAGCAAGGCCAGCACCGGCCAACAGGCAAGGCTGGCGGCGATCTGCGCCAGGATGAAGCCGGGCACGGACGAGGGCGCAATGCCTGCAAAACTGTCGGTCAGGCTGCGCGCAATGGTGACGGCGGGATTGGCGAAAGAGGTGGAAGCGGTGAACCAGTAGGCGCCGGTGATGTAGAGCGCCACCAGCATGGGTGTGGAAAGCGGCGCAAAGCGCATGCCGCCCGCGATGGTCAGAAGCAGGCCGGCGGTCGCCACGAATTCTGCCAGCCATTGCGCCGGGCCGTCGCGCAGGTGGCGCGAGACTTCGAGGACGGGCAAGGCGAACATGGCATGGGCCAGCCACACGCCAAGAATGGCAGCGGCGAGCTGCACCGGCATGTAAAGCGCCGCCGTCCGCCAGGGTGTTTCGCCGCGCAAGGCAAAATAGAGCGTGACGGCCGGGTTGAAATGCGCCCCGGACAAGGGACCGAAGACGGCAATCAGCACAGCCAGCGCCGCGCCCGTGGCCAACGCGTTCGCAAGCAGCGCCACCGCGATGTTTCCGTCCGCCAGCCGCTCGGCCATGATGCCCGAGCCCACCACTGCGACCAGCAGCAACAGCGTGCCCAATGCTTCGGCGATCAGACGCCGGGTCACGGATCGTTGGCGATATCCGCCACCTTCGTCTGCAGGGAAAGGCGGTCCAGCCCCGACATCTTCAGATTGGCGAAGGCGGTGAGGCGGTTGTTCAGCATCCGATAGGTGTCGGCAAAGGCCAGCGCGATCTCCGCCGGCGTTCCTTCAACTGCCGCCGGATCGGGCATGCCCCAATGCGCGGTCATGGGCTGCCCCGGCCAGATCGGGCAGACCTCGCCAGCCGCGCTGTCGCAGACGGTGATGACGAAATCCAGTGGCGGTGCGCCGGGGGCGGCGAATTCGTCCCAGGGCTTGGAGCGGAAGGGCTTCACATCGAAGCCCAGGCGCCCCAGCAGTTCAAGGGCGTGCGGGTTGACCTCGCCGCGCGGATGCGAGCCCGCCGAGAAGGCGTGGAAGCGGCCCGCACCGACCAGATTCAAGATCGCTTCGGCAATGATCGAGCGGGCGCTATTGCCGGTGCAGAGGAAAAGGACGTTGTAGCTCATGCACGGCGCTTCTGTTTGGGTGGGCAGCAACTGTTCACGGTGGCGGCGAGGGGCGCGCAGATTTCGGGCCGGCCGTTGCAGCAGTCCCTGGCGAGGAATTGCAGCAGCGCGCTCATGCGGTCGAAATCGACGGCGTAGATGATGGAGCGGCCCTCGCGCCGGGCATGGACCAGGTCGGCATTGGAGAGAACCAGAAGCTGCGCCGACATGGTGTTGGGCGCGGTGTCGAGCTTTTTGGCGATATCGCCTGCCGCCATGCCGTCGGGACCGGCTTTCACCAGCAGGCGGAAAACAGTGAGCCGCCCTTCATGCGAGAGGGCGGAAAGCGACTGGACGGCATTTATCATATCCATATTTCATGTATTATTGAAATATGGATATGAGTCAAATGACGCTTTTGCGGCACCTGCGGATTAGAGCTTCGGGTTCATCGCCGTGCGCAGCGCGCGATATTCGGGCAGGGGGCTGACTTCGACTTTCAGCCGCTCAGCCCGGATGATCGTGCCCACTCTCTCGCGCGAAAGACCGAAGCGAACCGCCAGCTCTTCCACGGGTGCCCCTTCCGCGAAAGCCTGGAGGATCCGCAAGTCTCGGTCACCGCTCCTTTGACCGTTTGTCATTGAATCGCCCCGCCCGGATTTTCCGCCCGGAATGGCGCAAAGGCAATCACCCCCGCGAACATTGGGCGCTTTTATATCGCTCCCATTTCTGAACATGTCAGCACAGGCATGCTGACGGTCGTGTCAGTGTCCGGTCTTGTGTGCCGGACGGCGGACGAGGGTGATGGGCGGATACTTCAGATACTCGACGGCCTCACGCCAGGATTTGGCGATCGCCTGCCAGGTGGCGGCTTCCGGGCCCGAACGCAGGGCGGCCTGCGCATCCGCGGCCAGCGCCTTGTCGGTCCAATAGCGTGCCCGCAAATATGGATTTTCCGGCAGGTCGCAATCCCATGCCTTCACTCCCCCGTTCATGTCCGCCTTCCCAACGCCCCGTTCTGGGAAGCTAGCAAACCGGCCCGCGCTGCAAGCAGGAGAGTTTGTTCGTTAGCGCACGCCGGGCGATCTGACGCACAGCTTCCGTGTACGGAGAGCTGTCAGTGCAACAGGCCGGAGCCCGCAATGCCGCAGGAGGGTGCGAAGTTGGGGTGTCGGGGGTGGGCGAGGACCTCCCGGATGGTCAGGCCGGCGAGAATGCGATCGTCCTCGTCGCGAATCTCGACACAGATACCGTCCGCCGGCTCGCCGCGCGCCAGCGCCTGGCGGGCCAGGTCGGTGGCGCTGGCCATGGCCTCTTGCTTGGCGGCATCGAAATTTGGGCACTCCGATCCTTCTTCGTCCCAGATCAGGGTGCCGTGCTCATAGACATGGAAAAAATAGTGGGACATGGGTGCGGCCAGACTGCTTAGTCCGAGAACGGACGAAACCGGAAATTGTGCCAGAAGATAATAATGGGAACCGGTTGCAATGCCGGTTCCGCGTCGCATAGGCCGAAAGAACCCAAGGCCGGAAGCTCGTACGATGATAAACCTCGCTATTGGGGTTTGACCCTGTCAGGCTACTCCGGTCGCCGGTCGGGCAATGGGCGCCGGCGCTTGAGAGACGTTCGGGACAGACTTTGAAACGCTGTCCGTGCTCCCGCTCGGAAAGGGGAGTCGGTCGTGCGCGTTTATTTTATGAAGAACGGCCAAATCGCCGCCGTCGAATATCTCACCAAAACCGATGACGACGAGCGTATCGCGGAAGCCAGCGGGCTTTTTACGCTCAAGGGTGTTCCGCGCGGGGCCGATGGTTTCGAGGTCTGGGACGGTCCCAGATTCCTCTACCGCTTCCCGCCGGGAGTGCAGCTCTAGTCGCGGCGGCGCTGGCTGCCGTAATGCTCGGCCCAGACCTTGGTGAACTCCGCGCCCAAGAGGAAAATCTGCGCCGAGTAATAGACCCAGATCAAGAGCACGATGATGCCGCCCGCCGCGCCATAGATGGTGGCCGTGATCAGATTGGCCAGGTAATAGCCGATCACGAACTGTCCCGCCTCGAACATCAGCGCTGTGCCGAAACTTCCCACCAGCACGTCGCGCCATTCCAGCCGCTTGTTGGGCAGCACCTTGTAGATGGCGGCAAAAAGCAGGATGACGATGAGGAAGCTGACCCCCAGATTGATCGCGCGGATCACCACATCGGAAATGTCGGTGTAGCGGTCCAGCAGGTTGCTCAGGAAGCGGATACCCGAGGCCAGGATCATGAAGGTCAGCAGCAGCAGGCCCAGCCCGATCACCAGCGACAGGCTCAACACCCGCCCGCGGAGCAGGGTGTAGAAATAGGATTCATGGCGCGGCGCCTTCCAGATCACATTGAGAGCATCTTCTATTTCCGTGAAGAAGCCCGACGCCGTCACCACCAGCGCGATCACGCCGATGATGCTGCCGGTGATGGAATGCTGACTGCTGCGGACATGCAGGATGGCGAGCTGCACCATGTCGGCGCTGTCCGCGCTCATGATGCGGGTGAGCTGGTCGTGGACGGCGCGTGACGCCGCGCGCTGGCCCAGGCCCAGCGCGGCGATGGCGGTGGCGATGAACAGAACCGGGGCGATGGCAGTGACGGCATAGAAAGAGATGGCGGCGCCGCGGCTCAGCGCATTGTCGTCAATGAAGGCCGTGACCCCTTCCTTGATCAGCGTCCAAAGCGTGAAGGGGCGGTGACGGCTCACTGATTTGCTCAGGGGGGCGCGGCTCTGGGTTCCCGGAACCCAACGTCGCAGGCCGGCCGAAAGTTTCAAGTGCTCTTGAGACCCATGGCTATCTCAAACGTTAGGAAGGGGGAGCGACACACCTAACCAATTGATTTGCCATGTCTGTCAGCGAGTATCCGGGCAAAAACCGGCCTTGGTCCAGGGAAGATATACGGGAACGGATTGTGTCCGATTTCCGCGATATCCGTTTCACCACGCGCGGTGTCTTCAAGTGGACGGGCGCAGCCCTGCTGGGCCTGATCATGGGCGTGCTGTTCGCACTCTATTTCCTGGACTGGAACACGGTGCGCGGGCCGATCGGGCGCTGGTTGTCGCATCGCACCGGCCGCGAGATCCGAATCGACGGCAATCTCGCCGTGAAACTGTTCACCTGGCAGCCCAGCGCCGATGCCGGCGGCGTCTTCATCGGCAATCCCAAATGGGTTGGCACGCCCCAGGCCGCCAAGGCCAAGGAATTCCGTATCGAGGTCCGCCTGGTGCCGCTGTTCTGGGGCCATCTGGTGGTGCCGTTCGTCAGGATCGACGAGCCGGAAATTCTGGTGGTGCGCGACAAGGACGGCCGCACCAATTGGGACCGTTCCGATGTGGGCGCGAACCAGGCCTACAAGCTGCCGCCCATCCGGCGGTTCCTGATCCAGAACGGCCATCTGAAGATCGACGATGCGGTCCGCAAGCTGCACTTCACCGGTACCGTGACGTCGGAGGAAAATCGCGGCGGCGGGCGTTCGGCCTTCACCCTCAATGGCGATGGCACCCTCAACACCAACAAGTTCACCGCCGATGTCAGCGGCGGACCGCTGATCAATGTGGATTCCAGCAAACCTTACGAATTCAGCGCCGACATCCATTCCGGCGAGACCCATGCCGTGGTCAAGGGTCTGGTCACCCAGCCTTTCCATCTCGACCGCTTTACCGCGCAGGTGGATGTGAATGGGCCGACGCTTTCGGACCTTTATTTCCTGACCGGCCTGGTGCTGCCGTCCACGCCCGCCTATCGCCTGACCATGGCGGTGGAGCGCAACGGCACCAACTATCGCCTGAACGACATCAATGCGGTGCTGGGCAATTCGGACCTGCATGGCAACCTGACCGTGGACACGTCGCGGAAGATTCCGTCGCTGGCCGGCAAGATGGCGTCCCGCGTGCTGACTTTCTCGGACCTGGGGCCGCTGATCCGCGGCGGCCGGCCGGCGGTGGCGAGCAAATATCTGCTGCCGGACGAGCCGATGCACACCGAACGGCTGCGCCAGACCAATGCGGAGGTGGACTATAGCGCCGCCACCGTGAAGTCGCGCGACTTCCCGCTTACCAGCCTGGATACCCATATCAGCCTTCAGAACGCGGTGCTCAATCTCAAGCCGCTGGCTTTCGGCTTCACGCAAGGAAAGCTGGCGGGCTCGATCCGGATCGATGCGAGGAAGGACGTGCCCACCTCCACCGTGGATGCGCGGATCAGCGACATCCATGCCGAGAATTTCATCAAGACCGCCGACAAGCCGATCAGCGGCGTCCTGGAAGCGCGCGCGGTGCTGACCGGCACCGGCAAGTCGGTGCATGCGGCGGCCTCCAACGCCAATGGCACCTTCACCGCCGTGGTGCCCAAGGGCGGCATGCGCCACAGCCTGGCGGAATGGGCGGGCGTGGACGTGCTGACGGCCTTGAGCCTCAATATCGCCGGCGACAATTCCAACACCAACCTGCGCTGCGCCGTGGCCAGCTTTGACTCCAAAAATGGCGTGATGGTCTCGCGGGGTTTTGTGATCGATACCGATCCGGTGCGGTTGGACGGCGTCGGTCACATCGATCTTGCCGATGAAACTCTGAGCCTGGAGCTTCAGGGCAAGCCGAAAAGCTTCCAACTCATGCGGCTGCACGCCCCTATCACCTTAACCGGCCCTTGGGCGCATCCGAAGATTGGCGTGAGGGCTGGTCCGGCGCTGGCGCAGGGCGGCATGGCCCTGGCGATGGGGTTCATCAATCCGCTGGCCTCGCTGTTCAGCTTCGTCGATCTGGGATTGACCAAGGATGCCAATTGCGGGCCGCTGCTTGCGCAAGCCAAAGCGCAGGGTGCGCCGGTGAAGTCCGCCTCGATCACCAACGCGCCGGCGCCGCGGAAGTAAGCTCAGTGCTTTGTGTCGGGCCGCCGGCCTTTTTCCAGCCGGCCAAGCGGGCTGGTCAGGGTGTCCAGTTTGACGGCCAGTTCTTCATAATAGGCGGCGAGTTGGACCAGGTTTGCCCGGCGGTCCGCATCGGTTGCGGTCAGCGAGGCGGTGAGAAGTTCCCGCGCGCGCTCCCTCAACTCTTCCGGTTTCAGCCGATCCATGAAGCCCCTTCTGCGACGCAAACGCATCAAAAGCTGACTCGTTCCGGGTAGGCGGCTCGGAAACGCTCGATTTTCCGTGTCCGAGGGAACTTTGCGGCGAATGAGCCGCAAGTGTCCGGCTGCGGCAGCAATTGCTGAACGACACGGTGAAATTCCAGTTCGGCGGCCAGATGGATCACGCCTGGCATCCCCATAGGCTGATGGTGCGGGCCAGCATTCCGCTGAACCGTCTGACGCACGGATGCAATGACGCTACTTGCGACGTCTGCCTTTCAGAGCGAGCGGCGTCGCAGATCAATCGTAGTAATAAGTGCACCAGCCATAGGGGCTGACCTTGCCCTCCACGATCATGCATTCTTCCGGGACGATGAAGTAGAGGCAGTGCCCACAGATCTCTGACGCATTTTTATCGCGCTCGGTATAGCCGGCGGTCAGTTTGCTCATCTTGAACGACTCCGCAGCGCGCGCTGAGCCATCGCCCAGGGCAAGACCGGCGAGCGCTAAAAGGCGGCGGCAAAACTGGCGGCGTTCGGGCAGGGTGGGCTTTTTCGGCATGGTCGAGGAACATCACGGCACGGACGATTTCCCTCTGCAAGCGGATGACAGTCCCGTCATCCCGCTTTCGCTGCGCCGCAACCAAGCAGCAGGGTTGACCCGCGCGCGGCGCCCGGCCAACCTTGGCCCATTACAGTTGCAGCAGCCATAGAACAAAAACACTTCCCTATTGGTGGAGGAATAAATGGACGCGCAGGGGATTATTGTCTGGCTGATTATCGGCGCCATCGCGGGATGGCTTGCGGGCACCTTGCTCAGGGGCGGTGGCTTCGGCCTGATCGGCGACATCATTGTCGGGATCATCGGGGCGGTTTTGGGAGGATGGCTCGCCGGTGTGCTCGGCCTTCATCTGGCGAGCGGTTTGATCTCGGCCATCATCACCGCGACGGTCGGGGCGATAGTCCTGATCCTCATCGTGCGGGTCATCAAACGGGCGTGAGCCTGGCGTTATAGCTGCACGTGAAACAGCGTGCCGATGCCGGCCGTGACGGCCATCGCAACCGCGCCCCAGAAGCCGACCCGCAGCGCGCCCATGCCGATGGGTGCGCCGCCGGTCCGCGCGCCGATCGCGCCCAGCGCGATCAGAAAGATCAGCGATGCGCCATAGATGGCGGGAACAGCCCAGGCCATTGGAACAACAATGCCCACGATCAGGGGCAGGGCGGCGCCGCCGGAAAAGGAAATGGCCGAGGCGAGCGCCGCCTGAAGCGGGCGGGCGATGAATTCCTCGGTGATGCCGAGCTCGTCACGCGCATGGGCGGCCAGCGCGTCCTTGGCGGTAAGCTGAACGGCGACCTGATGGGCAAGCTCGCGGTCGAGCCCGCGCTTCACATAAATATGCGTCAGTTCGGCCAGCTCGGCATGGGCGTCCTGCTTCAGTTCGCGGCGCTCCTGGTCAAGCTCGGCTTTCTCCACATCGGCTTGTGACGAAACCGAGACATATTCGCCGGCAGCCATCGAGAGCGCGCCCGCCACCAGGCCCGAAATGCCGGCGATGACGATGCCGCTTCTGGAATGGGATGCGGTGGCGACGCCGAGGATGAGGCTGGCGGTGGAGAGGATGCCGTCATTGGCGCCCAGCACGGCGGCGCGCAGCCAGCCGATGCGGGCGATCAGATGCTGTTCGGTGTGGCGGCGGCGCATGGATGAGAGCCTAGCGGTTGATGCAATGACGACAAGAAGCGCTAGGAACCCGCCGCCGGGAAATCAAGGGCCCGTGGGGCCAATTTAACCCTTGCAGTTGGGCGGTTATTCCCCATCTTTCCCCGCGGGTATTTGGCCGGATTCCCCACGGCTAACGAGGAGAGGTTATGACCATTCTCAAGCGGATTCCGATGCTTGTCGCCGCCCTGGCGATCGCCATGGGCGTGGCAAGCTGCGGCGTCAACAATATTCCCACCAAAGATCAGGCGGTGAAGGCGCGCTGGGCCGATGTGCAGGCGGCCTATCAGCGCCGCAGCGACCTGATCCCCAACCTGGTCAACACCGTGGCCGGCTATGCGGCGCAGGAGAAATCCGTGCTGACCCAGGTGACGCAGGCGCGCGCCTCGGCCACGCGGGTGTCGGTGGACGCCTCCACCATCACCGATCCGGCGAAGTTCAAGCAATTCGAGGAGGCGCAGAACCAGCTCTCCGGCGTGTTGGGCCGGCTGCTCTCCATCAGCGAAAATTATCCGGACCTGAAGTCCAACCAGAACTTCCTGTCGCTGCAGTCGCAGTTGGAAGGCACCGAGAACCGCATCGAGATTGCGCGGCGCGACTACAACGCCGCGGTGCAGGACTATAACACCGAGCTGGTGACCATCCCCGGGTCGATCTGGGCGGCGACCATGTACAAGAGCTACAAGCAGGCCACGCCCTTCTCGGCCAGCGCGGCGGCGCAATCCGCGCCGGTGGTGAAGTTCGACACCGGTGGTTCTTCTGGCTCGGCACCGGCGCCCGTGCCGCAGGCGGCGCAACCAGGTACACAGCCGGCCAAGTGATACGGCCACGTACATGAAAATCTTTGCGGCGATCGTCGCATTCTTTGTCCTTCTGACCCCCGCCTGGGCGGCGCCGACATTTCCGGCGCTTTCCGGGCGGGTGGTGGACGACGCCCATATCCTGTCGGATGCGACCAAGTCCGATCTGGACCAGAAGCTGGCGGGGCTGGAGCAGAAGACCAGCCGCCAGCTTGTGGTCGTCACCCTTGCCTCGCTGCAGGGTTATGAGATTTCCGATTACGGCTACCAGCTTGGCCGCGCCTGGGGCATCGGCCAGGCCAAGCTGAACAATGGCATCCTGCTGATCGTCGCGCCCAAGGAACGCCGGGTGCGCATCGAAGTCGGTTACGGGCTCGAGCCCATCATGACCGATGCTTTTTCCTCGGTGATCATCCAGACCCAGATTCTGCCCAAATTTCGCGCCGGCGATTTCAACGGTGGCGTGCAGGCGGGTGCAGATGCCCTGATCCAGCAACTGTCGCTGGATACATCGGAGGCGGAAAAGCGCGCCGCCGCGGCGGCGCAGCCGCATCGGGGACAGAGCCAGGGCAATCCGCTGTTCGCCCTGATCGTGATCATTTTCGTGTTCATTGCCCTGAGCCGCGTCTTTGGCGGCTGGTGGCTGTTGCCCTTCTTCCTGGGCGGCGGTGGTCGCGGCTGGGGTGGCGGCGGCGGTTATGGCGGCGGTGGCTGGTCCGGTGGCGGTGGCGGCGGTTGGTCGGGCGGTGGAGGCGGAAGTTTTGGCGGCGGCGGTTCGTCGGGGAGCTGGTGATGCAAACCCGAAAGGACCTTTCTCCATGTTGACCCAAGCGGACAAGCAGCGGATCAGCGCCGCGATCACGGAGGCGGAGAACAAAAGCCGCGGTGAAGTTTTCTGTGTCCTGGCCCATGACGTCTCGCAATATCGCGAAGTGCCGCTGTTGTGGGCCACGGTCGCGGCCCTGATCGGCCCACCGCTGCTGGTACTGGCGGGGCTGCAGCGGCTGGCGCTGGCCTCGATCTTCTCAAGCTGGACCGATGAATCGGCCCGCGCCATGCAGGGGCTGATCCTCAGGGCGCTGACCACTTATTGCCTGGTCCAGGCGGGCCTGTTCCTCTGCGTCGCCATCATCACCGCGGTGCCGGCGGTGCGGCGCAAGGTTACGCCGGGTTTCTTGCGCCGTCATCGCGTGCTGCGCGCCGCGCGTCATCATTTTGCAGCCGCCGGTCTGCATCTGTCGCATGACGAGCCGCATGTCCTGATCTTTGCCTCCCTGGCGGACCGGCGGGTCGAGCTGGTGGCGCATGAGAGAATTCATCGCGCCGTGGGCGACGGCTTCGTAAAGGGCATCGAGATCTGCGGCGCGGCGCTGGCCGAACATTTCCCGCCCGATGGTCCGCCCAAGAACCAGCTTCCCAACGGCATTCTGGAAACCTGATGGAACAGACCTGGCAGGGCGGCTGTCATTGCGGCGCGGTGCGGTTTGAGGTTACGGCCGAAATTGACGAAGTCGTCGACTGCAACTGCTCGGTCTGCGCCAAGAAGGGCTTCCTGCACCTGATCGTAGAGCCGGAGAAATTCCGGCTGCTCCAGGGCGCCGATGCGCTGGTCACCTACCGCTTCAATACCGGCACCGCAAAACACACCTTCTGTGGCACATGCGGTATCCACGCGTTCTACACGCCGCGCTCCCATCCCGATAAGGTGGACGTCAATGTGCGCTGCATCGAAGGGGTCGATCTGGCGGCGTTGAAAATCAAGGCTTTTGACGGCCAGAACTGGGAAGCGGCGCGGTCAACCCTGAATTGATCCGCAGCCGCATGATCCTTATGCGGATGAAGACGTAACCGCCGGAAGTTGCGGAATAAACGTCCCTAATTTCGGGAGGCGAGACCTCGCGGCTTTAACCTTTCCGAACGGCTTTGGGAACCACGGATGGAGCGCGCCAAGGGCCGGTGTTATAAAGGCTTCCAAAATAAATGGACGGGATGCCATGAAAAGATACGCCGCAATCGCGCTGGTTTTTCTGGCGCCCGTGCTTTGCTCGGCCACACCGGCCGCCGCGCAGGGCGGCCCCACCATAAAAAAGCTCGATCCGGGACTCGACGCCATCATCGCGCCCGGCACCAAGGTCGAGCAGGTGGCCAGCGGCTTTATCTTCATCGAAGGTCCGATGTGGAAACAGGGCAAGCTCTGGTTCTCCGATGTGCGCGGCGACAAGGTGCGCACCTTCGATCCCAAGACCAAAAAGGTCACGGTGATCCTGAACGATTCCGGCGGCGTCAAAAACGCCCCGGTGGACAAGAATTTCGGCTCCAACGGCATGATCACCGACAAGGACGGCTCCATTCTTCTGACCCGCATGTATATCGGCGCCATCGAGCGGATGGACGACCAGGGCAATCTCAGGCCCTTCCTCTCCAACTATCAGGGCAAGCGTCTCAACAGCCCCAACGACCTGGTCTTCGCCAAGGATGGCGCGCTGTGGTTCACCGATCCGTCCTTCGGCTTTGCCGACATGGACAAGGACAAGAAGAAAGAGCTCAAGTTCAACGCCGTGTTCCGCTACCAGGACGGCAAGCTGACACCCGTCATCACCGACATGACCCAGCCCAATGGCATCGCCTTCTCGCCTGACGAGAAGACGCTCTATGTGTCGAATTCGATGCCGGCCATGTATGTGCGCGCCTATGACGTGGGCGCCGACGGCAAGCTGTCCAACCCGCGCAACCTGATCACCTATCCGGGCACGGCGCCCGACGTGCCCGACGGCATGAAGGTGGATACGGCCGGCAATATCTGGACCACCGGTCCGGGCGGGGTGCGCATCATCGCGCCGGACGGCAAGGTGCTGGGTCAGATCATTATCCCGGAGATCGTCGCCAATATTGGCTTCGCGAACGGCGGCAAGACGGTCTATCTGACCGGCTCGACCAGCCTCTACCGGCTGCATACCAAAATCGCGGGCGAGCTCCCGATGTATTACCGCAAATAGAGGCGCACCCGGTCACGCTGCGTGGTTCAGCTCAAGATATCGCCTGAAAGCGCCTTGCCGCGATCCTCGTCGCGGCGCTGGCATTGGCTGTCCCGGTGGGTGCCGTTCCGGCGCAAGGCGCCACTTTCCATGGTGCGAAGATTCCGCGGCCGCCGAAGCCGCCAGGCCTGGCGAAGCCCGCCCATGCGCCACGGGCGCCGCATATCAAAAGGCTGAGGCTGCCCGCGCCGCTGATCGATCCCGCGCGCTGACGAGTCGCCTTACACCGAGTTAAGGCTTCGGTTACGGGCCAACTGCGCAGCTTTCGCGTTAGGCGAAAAGAAGGGCTCGCAGGAGAAATCATGAAAACGAGAAATGTTGTTCTGGCCACAGTCTTTGCGGCAGCGTCCGGCTTGTGCCTGGCGGCGGTGCCGGCGTCTGCTTACACCGCTTGCAACAGGGATGGCGACTGCTGGCATACCGATACCCGGGTCCACTTTCCGGGCGCCACCTTGAGTTTCCACAATGACAAATGGTGGGACGCCAACCGCAGCAATTCGCGCTATCACTGGCACGAGGCGGACACAGGCCATGACTGGCATCATGGCTATTGGTCACATGGCGAATGGCATTCGGGCTGACGCCATTCTGGACGGTTTGATTGGCAAGCGTCCATTCGAGCCAATGTAAACGGGGTCCCCGGCCTTTCCGCCGGGGACCCCGTTTTCGCTTTCGTCGGGTTTCGCTTTAGTGACTGCGGCTCCAGGTACCGCCACCGGAACGTGCGCCGCCGCCACCGCCGCCATGGAAGCCCGCGCCACCACCACCGGAAGGTGCTGACGCCGCGGCCTGGCCGCCGCCGCCCATACGGCCATGCCAGCCGCCGCCACCGGCGCCACCATTACCGCGGCTCCAGGTGCCATTGCCGCCGCTCCAGGCGCCGCGGCCGCCACCGTTCCAGCGGCCGCCGCCGTTGGTGGCGGCTCCCGTGCCGGGGGTGCCAGTGCCGGGGGTGCCGGCGACTCCGTTGCGTCCGTTCCAATGGCCGCCGCCGCGACGAAATCCGTCATAGCCGCCGTTATGGAAGTTGCGTCCGCGATAGCCGCCATAGCCGCCACCCGGAATGAAGGCATAGCCGCCATAGAGGCCCGGATAGTAATCGGGACCGTAAAAGCCGTTATAGTAAGCGCCATCGTAGTAGGCGCCATTGTAATAGGCGCCGCCGCCACCGCTGTAATAGGCGTCGTCGGCCGCGCAGCCGCCCAGAGCGAGTGCCGCGACCGCGCCAATGATCAAAGCCGTACGTTTCATGTCGGCCTCCTTGCTGTTGGATGACAGAATGGCAAGGCGGCGATGAACCTAGCCTGAATGAAACAAGGCGGTAAGAGGCCGGTCCGCCTTCGTACGGTTCATCTACGAAGTTCTTCGTTGACTCTACGAATGTCTTCGTAATAGTCTTCCGTCATGAGCCGCAAGCCGCAAAAACCCACGGCCGCCGAACTGGAAATCCTCCATGTGCTGTGGAGCAGGGGGCCTTCGACGGTGCGCGATGTGCAGGACGCCCTGAACCAGAAGAAGGACATGGGTTACACCGGCGTCCTCAAGCTGCTGCAGATCATGACGGCCAAGGGGCTGGTGCGGCGCGACGAAAGCCAGCGCGCCCATGTCTATGAAGCCTGCCGTCCGGCCGAGCAGACCAAGCGCCAGCTCGCGGCGGACATGCTGCAGCGCGTGTTCGAAGGCTCCGCCAGCCAGTTGATGATGCATGCCTTGGCGGGGCATCGCGCCTCGCCCCAAGAGATCGAAGAACTCCGCCGCGTCCTGGATGCGTACAAGGAAGACGACGATGACAGGGCTGAATAGCTGGCTTTCGCCCGCCGTCCTGCACGCCCTGGGTTGGGCGTTGATCCATTCGCTGTGGCAGTGCGCGGGTGTGGCGGCGTTGGCCGCCCTGGTGATGGCGTTCATCCGCCGTCCCGCTGTGCGTTATGTGATCGGCGTCGGCGCGCTGGCCCTGATGCTGGCGGCGCCGGTGGCGACCTTCCTGGTTCTGGCAAGGCCCGTCGCGCCGGCTCCGGTGTTGCAGCCCGCGACAGCGTTAGTTCTTCCCGCTACGCCGCCGCCTTCCACGCCGGTTGCGGTGTTTGCTACGGCCGATCGCGCCATCGCCGCCGTTACGGAGGCGCCGCGCCAATTTCCCGTTGGCGACATGTTGCCCTGGCTGGTGGCGGCCTGGGCGTGCGGCGTGGCGTTCTTCAGCCTGCGCTTTGCCGGCGGCTTCCTGCTCTTGGAACATCGCCGCCGCACCCAGTCGCATAGTCCCGGCGAGCGTGTGCTGGCGCTGTGCCTGGATCTGCAGCGCCGGCTCGGCCTGGACCGCGCCGTCCAGTATCTGGAATGCGCGTGGGTTGAGGCGCCTGCCGTGATCGGCTGGCTGCGCCCGGCCGTGCTGATGCCCGTCTTCGCGCTCACCGGACTTTCCGAAGAACAGTTCAAGGCGGTGATTGCCCATGAGCTGGCGCATATCCGCCGCCATGACTGGCTGGTGAACCTGTTCCAGGTGCTGGTCGAGAGTTTGCTGTTCTATCACCCCGCCATGTGGTGGCTGAACCGGCGCATCCGCATCGAGCGCGAACTGTGCTGCGACGAGATCGCGGTGTCGCTGACCGGCAGCCGGCTGGAATATGCCCGCGCCCTGGCGCAGATGGCGGAATGGAAGAATGTCTCGATGCTGGCGATGGCGGCCAATCGCGGGCCGCTGACCCAGCGCATTTTGCATATCCTGGGTCGCGGGGCCCCCGGCGCGGGCCAGCGCGTGGCGGGTCTGACCGGCGGCATGCTGTTCCTGGTCGCGGCGCTGGCCGCCGCCAATCTCCTCGTCGGCATCGCCTATCCGGTGCAGATGGCTGAGGCCAAGGAGAGCATGAGAACCGCACTGATATCGAGCCAGACGGCGGTGGAGCACCTCGCGCGCCGAGTGGTTCTGACCGCGAAAGATGTTGTGCCCCCAACCTTGGCGCCCGGCCAGATGGATGCCGCGGCTGACGGCAAGGCCGATGCACTGGCAGCGCCATCGCCCGACCTGTCGCGGCTATTGCCCAGCGGAACTCTCACGACGCCGACCGTGATGGCGTCGAACGTTGCGCCCGCCACGCCTGCTCAGCCTGCGATGAACGCTCCGGCTGCGACAGCGGCGGATGCCGGTTCTGTTGCGTCGTCCAGTGGCTACACCTGTTATAACAGCAGCGTCTATGGCCGGGTCGTTTCATCCGAGACGGTTCAGATGCCTGGTTTTGTCTGCCGGCAAAGCATCGATCAGCAGGATTTCACCTCTCCCCTCAATTATGGGCCCTGTCCCTATGCGAGCACTTATTATCCTTCTCCCAAGCGGTGCTCGTTTGACGTGAGCCTGAATGTGCGGCTGGCGGACCCGGCAGACGCCGCGAAGATGCAGCCCGGTAGGATGGTCAGGCTGGCGGGTGAATTCCGGGTCGAGCTGAGAAACCACGCTCCTTACATCTATGTGTCGAACGCCAAGGTTATCTGGACCGATCCGTTTAGCCAGCAGGCCGCTTCGGACGGGCCGGCCAAGGTTATTCGTTGCGGCAACACCAGTGTGTTCGGCCGTGTGCTCTCAGCCAATGCGGTTGAGATGCAGGGCTTCTATTGCATACTCAGCGGGACCATCGGGGACAACAGCTCGGCGATTCAGTCCGGTTCATGTCCCCTGGCGAGCACCTATTCCTATCCTGGCGACCCGTCCGGTCCCTTTTCCCGCGATCCGTCCCGTACCTATCTTGGCGACATGGTTGGTCCATTGAACCGGCTGAAAGAGAAAGGGACGGAGTGTGCATTCGATATCCAGATGAATGTGCGACTTGCCGATCCGGCCGACGCGGCCAGGATGAAGCCGGGCAGGATGGTGCGGCTGGCGGGCGATTTCCAGATCACACGGCAGAGCGGCACGGATTATTTGTCTGTGATGAACGCGAGGGTTACCTGGGCCGATCCGTTCGACCGTCACGCGGCGAATGCTTCGCTTCCCGGCGGCTTCCAAATCACAAGGCGCGACGGTACCGACTATGTCACGCTCGCATCGGCGGCCGCGCCGGGACGTGATCCGCGCAACAGAACAGAACTGGCCATGAAATGCTGGTTGGGTGTTGTTGGATATAAGGGGTGCTGGCAAAGCCTTTGTGGTGTCGGCGACGCGGGGCCGCTTGAAAGAGTGGACTATCTCGGCCGCACCGCCGCGGGCGCCGACATCTACCAGGTTCGATACAGGTATAGAGCCGCTATAGCCTACGAGGTCGTCCCCGACCCACAGGGAACAGCAGACCAGTATTTGTTCAAGGCCACCGATCCTTACTGGATAAAAAGAGAAATTTCCTCGCCCGCCGCTCCCCAATTGATCTATGCCAGGCCCGAAAACGCTCCCCCTGCCGGATGCTACAACGGCGGTATTGTTAGTGGAGCGCAATTGAACCCGGTCGACCCTTATCCCCCCGGTTTAATGCAACCTCCAACAACCCCTTAGCTCCGACGTCTGATCCGCCTCACACGGACGATCCATGAAAAATAAGCTCGCAACTGCTGCTTTCATATTGGTCTTCGCACCGTTGGCGATGGCACAGGTGGGCCAGTCTTCCGGCGATTTCCCCCATCTTGCCTGAACAAATATTTAGACGTCTGCACACCAAATCGGTCGTAATCTTCCCAAATATGTAAAGCCAGTGCTCCTTTGCAGGAGATTGCCATGGCGTCAGCTCGTATTGCGGGCCTGTTCATCGTCTTCGTCATGCTCTCAGCGTCTTGCGCGTCAGCGCAGATCCAGACAACCATCAATCCCGCTCTGCCCAGCCTGGGCGGCGACGAAAAGAAAAACACGCAAAGCGGCGCGAGCGAAGGCAATGTCTATTGCCGGCCACCGCAGCCCTTGCTCGATTCTCGTCTGATGGGACCCCAGGTGTGCATGTCGGTTCAGAAATGGAACGATTTGCATGCGGCGGGCATGGACGTCGACGCCAGAGGCGACGTAAAGCCGAGGCAAAGGCTGGATGATCTGAAAACGCTCAATCACTGAAGCGTCAAAAGCGGCTCGCCTGTCTGCGCGGCCGCTTCATCTGTCGCGCCGCCGCCTTGGCGCCACCCAGCAAAGCCGCCACCCGTTTCTCCAGCAAGCGTCCCTCCTGGCGCAGGCAGTCCTTGAACTCGGCCACCAGGCGCGACTGGGGCGCCAGGGCCGGGGTGAAAACGCTGGTCTGGATCATGCGCAAGGGTTTGAGCGGCACCAGGGCGAACAGCCCGGGATCGATGGCCAGCGGCACCAGGGGATCGGTGATCATGATGGCGCCGATCTCCAGCAGCAGGGAGCAGCCATGCTCGACGCTGCTGGCCGTATATTGCGCATGGAATTCGACGCCGTCCGCATGGAACAGATGCTCCTGGTCCTCGCGCATGGGCCCCACCGGCGTGGCGATCAGCTTATGCGCCGCGATATCGGCGGGACG
>JADMIO010828201.1_pt1 | contig 63947 bp, 47 predicted proteins | sample 8958161 | NCBI WGS metagenome assembly JADMIO01 (sample SAMN16585339, study PRJNA669376) | soil metagenome | isolation source: Crop rotation soil | place: USA: Cullars Rotation, Alabama | collected 2011
CGCGACAACTTGTCCACGTGGAATTCTAAGCTTAGGATCCCAATGTGCTGGAAAGTCAAACCGGTTATAAACGAATAGTTGCCGATGTAGGTGGGATTGTTGGTGTAGTGGCCCTTCCACGAGATGCAAGTCCACACCTGGGTTGATTTGATGTAGGGGTCCACTACCGCGGTTAACTGCGGCTGCAGGCTGGGATCCCAGAAAGGGCCGCCAATCGGATACATTTCGTCATAATCCTGGGTATACATCGCTACACCAAGACCAATCTGTTTGAGGTTGGAGACGCAGACGATCTTTCGCGCCGATTCGCGCGCCCGGGAAAACGCCGGGAAAAGCATGGAGGCGAGTATCGCTATAATGGCAATTACGACCAAAAGTTCGATCAGGGTGAACGCACGGCGGCGAGGCGATGGGCGCATAATGAGTCCTCGGAACGGCAGGTATATAAGATATGACGAAGGACGTAACTCTGCGTTGCGTCCCTGTTTGGACATCAGGCGCCTTCTTCGGTTGCGCCCTCGCCCCCCGGAGTTTCGCCGGGTGCGGGAGCGGGAGAGTCTTTAATCTCGAACGAAATTTTGCCCTGCAACACCTCATCGATGGCGACGCTGATGGGGTTGGGCGTTTTTACCTGGGTGAGCGGCAAGGCGCCGTTCTGCAACTGCTGAGCGCGGGCGGCAATGGCGCGAGCCAAAGCATACTTACCGCCCGGCACCTTTTCGCGCAGGCCGGTGATGTTATCAATCGGCATAAGTTGAAATACTCCGTGTAACTAACTGATTTAGTGGCCTCTCTCGCCAAGTTAGGAACTTGGGTGAGAATACGATAAAATTATAGCCCTTTCCGGCCTTAACCGCAATTGCAAGGAAGTCATCCGGCCAGTTTTCGGCCGGTATTCACCCCATGAGCTCAACACTGAAATACGCCGCAATTGACCTCGGCGCCGAGAGCGGACGCGTGCTCACCGGCTTGTTTGACGGCAAGAAGCTGCAACTGGAGGAAGCCCACCGCTTCCCCAACACCCCCGTCCGTGTAGGGACCCTTTCAGGGAGCACGCTGCACTGGGACGTGCTACGCCTGTGGAACGACATTCAAGAGGGCCTTTCCAAAGCCCGTGTCACGCAGGGTGAGTTGAGCGGCATCGGCGTTGATACCTGGGGCGTCGACTTCGGTTTGCTGGATGTCGAGGGGCAACTCCTCGGCAACCCGGTGCATTACCGCGACTCCCGCAACGACGGCATGATGGAGAAGGCTTTCGAAACCGTGCCGCGCGGCGAGCTGTTCCGCCGCACCGGCCTGCAGTTCATGCCGTTCAACAGCCTGTTTCAGTTGCTGGCTCTAAAAACCGCCGGCTCGCCCCAGCTTGAGATTGCCACCTCGCTGCTTTTCATGCCGGACTTGCTCAACTATTGGCTCACCGGTACCAACGCGGCAGAATACACCATCGCATCTACCTCGCAAATGCTGGATGCGCGCCAGCGCACCTGGGACGAGAGGCTGCTCAGCAAACTTGGCCTGCCCCCGAAAATCTTGCCGGATATCATCTCGCCCGGCACCGTCATCGGCAGTCTGCGCGATGAAGTCGCCGCCGCCACCGGGCTGGACAAGAGCACCCGCGTCATCGCGCCCGGCTGCCACGATACCGCCTCCGCCGTTGCCGCGGTGCCCTTTGAGAGGGAAAATGGCGCTTACCTCTCCAGCGGCACCTGGAGCTTGATGGGTATCGAGTTGGACGAGCCGCTCATTAATGACCGTGTCGCCGAGCTCAACTTCACCAACGAAGGCGGCGTCGGCGGCAAGATTCGCTTCCTCAAGAACATCGCCGGCTTGTGGCTGGTGCAGGAGTGCCGCCGCACGTGGCTGCGTGAGGGCAACGAATTCTCCTACGCCGAGCTGACCGAACTCGCCTCGCAGGCGACTGGCTTTGGCGCCGTTATCGAGCCGGACGACGCAGCCTTCACCGCGCCGCGCTCCATGCCGCAGGCCATTGAGGAGTACTGCGGCAAAACCGGCCAGCAGGCTCCGGGCAGCGGCGGCGAATTCGTGCGCAGTTGCCTGGAGAGCTTGGCGCTCAAATACCGCTGGACTTTGGAAAAACTCGAAGAATTGCGGGGGGAGCGCCTGGAAGTTCTCCACATCGTGGGCGGCGGCACCCAGAACAAACTGCTCAGCCAGCTCACCGCCGACGCCATCGGCCGCCCGGTCGTCGCCGGCCCGGTTGAAGCCACCGCCACCGGCAACATTCTCACCCAGGCGATGGCCCGCGGCGAGTTGAACGGCCTTGATGAAGTGCGCGCCGTGGTACGTGACTCTTTTACTGTGGAAACCTACGAACCCCGCACCGAAAACGCGGGGCGGTGGGATGCTTCTTACGAGAAGTTCCTTCGTTTGCCGCGGTGAGAGCGCAAACGCTCAACATTCAACATCCAACGCTCAACATCGAAAGCGACCAGCTATGCCGGTCTTGGCCCTTAACCGGTCACCTTAGGCAGCCACCTCCAAAGCAGCGAGCGAGGGTTGGGTCGCAAGAATTCACTCAAGAAATCAAGAAATCAACGGGTTTGAGGCTGATTTGAGCTCAAGAAATCAAGAAATCAAGAAATCAGGGGGGTACCCCTTGTGATAGCTCCTTACTTCACTTGGCGGGACCTGGCCGGCGTTCTGACGGCGCTCTTTAGCGTGTTATTTTGCCTTTCAGAGGTTTTCATGGTTTGTTGTCCAGGCAGGCTCTACAATTTCGTTATGAATTGAGAAGGTGCTGTGCCGGCTTCATGAAGCTCAGTGTAATGGAATGTTGACTTTGTGTCAACATCCAGGGTGGGTGGAAGTTGGCCGTTGGGCTAACGGCGGTACGTCTTGGTAGCCCATCCAACAATCGCGGGAACTATTATCCTCTCGCATGTGTTTAGAACTTCATAAGAGTGCGGGGCATTAATCACGCACCAAGTTTCAGAACACGAGGCAAATGATGAATAAGCGAAGCACGCTGTTGTTTGGTTTGATTACCGCGGCCGGGATGGGCCTGGCCTGTTTGACGATGTCCTGTAGTAGTGCCACAGATCCCGCCAAGCCGGCGGCGGCTGATTCCGCCAAAGAAGAAGAGCATGTGCCGCTGGGCAAAGCCCAGTTGCAGGCGGCGTTGAACGAACCCGTTGGCAAAATCACCAAAACCGACGAGGAATGGAAAAAATCCCTCACCGCCGAGCAGTACGACATCCTGCGCCAGGCAGGCACCGAGCCGGCTTTCAGCGGCGATTACAAAAGTCACGGCCCCGGCATCTATCGCTGTGCCGGTTGCAATCTGCCGCTATACAATGCGGCAGCGAAGTATGATTCCGGCACCGGCTGGCCCAGCTTTTACCAGGCGATTGCGCCGGGACACGTCCTTGAGAAAGCCGACAATTCTTACGGCATGACGCGGACTGAAGTGTTGTGCGCAAGGTGCGGCGGTCACCTGGGGCATGTCTTCAACGACGGCCCCAAACCCACCGGTTTGCGTTACTGCATGAACTCGCCCGCTCTAAAGTTCGAAAAGGCGGTGCCGGAAAAGAAAGCGCCGGTCGCTGAAACGAAAAACGCCAAGCTGGAAAAAGCCACTTTCGCGGCCGGCTGTTTTTGGAGCATGGAAGCGATATTCAAGCAGCTCAAAGGCGTCACGAAAGTGGAACCGGGCTACTCCGGCGGCACGTTGAAGAACCCGAGCTATGAGCAGGTGGAATATGGTAACACCGGCCACGCCGAAACGGTGGATATTACTTTTGATCCTAAAGTCATCAGTTATGAGGATTTACTGGAAGTGTTGCTCACCGTACGCAATCCCACCACGCTCGATAAGCAGGGGCCGGATGAGGGCCCGCAGTACCGCTCGGTGATTTTTTATCACGACGCGGCGCAGCAGAAAGCCGCTAATGAGGTCATCGCCAGATTCACCGCGAACAAAGTGTGGACGGACCCCATTGTCACCAAAGTAGAACCTTTTTCGGCTTTCTATCGGGCGGAGGAGTATCATCTCGATTACTACAACAAGCACCCAGACCAGCCGTATTGCGCGAATGTGGTGGCGCCCGAAATCAAGGAGTTTCAGGAGAAATTTAAGGACAAACTCAAATAATAACGGTTGGGAACGGGAATGGACTCCCTATAAACATTAAACTCTTTAAACCGTTCCGCTGTGCAGGGGAGCGGGGGAATTCACTTCAGAGGCTCTTCCCTGGCACATAAACATTAAACTCTTTAAACTCTTTAAAGCTTTTAAAGGGCAAGAAGTTGCAAACATTTAAACATTTAAAGAGTTTAAAGAGTTTAGTGTGTAATGCCATTGCCCGTGGAGAACGGGACAGTAGGCACCCCTCCTTTGACGAAGGCGCCTTGGTTCTCGTGCATTGACGCTTTCAATGATTTTAAATAGAATATCCACAAGCCTCGCCGTTACGTAATAAATGGCTCGTCGCGCTGGCCGCGAAGTGTTCGAGAAGTGCCAGACACCTCCGGGACGCGATGCTCCCTTGCGTATCTCTTGCGCTCGATTTTCACATTGCTGTTCAATACCGTTGAAACTTCCGCCCACGGACGGGGCGCATTGGCTTAACTGCATACCCAAAAAACTCCCGCAGCACAGGAGTTTGACGACATTGCCGGAACTTCGTTTGAGGTGAATTCTTTTGCTAATTGGTGGAAAGCGCGAAGCGCGGCGCGCTTATGGTCTGGATGAACTGGCGTTAGCTCCCGGAACAGTAGCGGTGGACCCGGACGATTGCGATATCTCGCTGACGATCGGTTCGCTGAAGATGGATATTCCGTTCTTCGCTTCGGCGATGGACGGCGCGGTGGATGTGCCATTGGCTATCCAGATGAGCAAGCTGGGCGGCATCGCGGTGCTTAACGGCGAGGGCTTGCAGACGCGCTATGAAGATCCGCACGCGCAGATCAATCGTCTTATTGAAGAACCGGTGGAAAGCGTAGTGCCGCTCATCCAGAGTTTGTACCGCGAACAGGTCAAATCCGAACTCATTGCGCGGCGCGTTCGTGAAATTAAGGACGGCGGGGGCAAAGCGGTTCTTTCGTTCACGCCACTGGGAATCCACCACGCCAGCGTGGCAATTGAAGCCGGTGTGGATGCCGTCGTGATTCAGAGCAGCGCCACCACCGCGAAGTTCAAGAGCAGCAAGGGCAGCGACTTTGACCTTTCGCAAATCTGCTCGCAGTCGCCGGTGCCGGTGATTATCGGCAACTGCTGTTCGTATGAAGGCGCTCTCTCGTTGATGGAAGCTGGCGCGGGCGCAGTGCTGGTTGGAGTAGGGCCAGGCGCGGCCTGCACCACGCGGCGCGTTTTGGGTTTGGGGGTGCCGCAGGGCACGGCCATCGCTGATAGCGCGGCGGCGCGCGAGGATTATTTCGCGCAGTCCGGCCGTTATGTGCCGGTGATTGCCGATGGCGGTTTACGCAACGGCGGCGACGTTTGCAAAGCCATCGCTTGCGGCGCCGACGGCCTGATGATGGGCCAGCCCATCGCCGGCAGCCTGGAGGCGCCGGGCAAGGGTTATCACTGGGGCATGGCCACCAGCTCCGCCGGATTACCGCGCGGCACGCGCATCAAGGTGGGACAAACCGCCGGGCTGGAGCAGATCATGCTCGGTCCCGCCACCAAAGACGATGGCACCATGAACTTCGTGGGCGCTTTGCGCCTGGGTATGGGAAGCTGTGGCGTTTTGAATCTGCGCGAGATGCACTCGGTGGATTTGCTGGTGGCGCCGGCGTTGCAGACCGAGGGCAAGAGGCAGCAGTTTGATCAGAAGGTGGGGCAGGGTAAGTAAATAGGCGTAGCCAAATGGCACCCGGCCCTAAAGGACCGGGCTGAGCTTTTGTAAAAGCCCTGAAGGGCTGTGTGTCACAAAGAATGGCAGGTGACGCAACGCTCTGGATTCCCGCCTTCGCGGGAATGACGTGCCGTGTGTCCGATGACGCAATAAATGCCATGATTTGTATGAGTGGCAATTTTTATTATTGACTGAATGAATTCCATCTCCACAGAAACAGTCATCGTTCTCGATTTCGGCGCGCAGTATGCGCAGCTTATCGCCCGCAAGGTTCGCCAGTGCAAGGTGTACTGCGAGATTCTGCCTTTTGATGCGCCGATTGAAAAAATCCTTTCCTATAACCCCAAGGGCATCATTTTTTCCGGCGGGCCGTCTTCGGTGTATGAAGTGCAGGCGCCACAGTGCGCCGATGCGCTGTTCCATTCCGGTCTACCGATTTTGGGTATTTGTTACGGCCACCAGTTGATGGCGCATATGCTGGGCGGCAAAGTTACGCCGGCGGATAAAAAGGAATTCGGCAAAACCGAGCTGGATGTCGAGCGCAATGCGCCACTCTATGGAGATTTAAACCGCCGCCTCATCTGCTGGATGAGCCATGGCGATTACGTGCTGGAGCCGCCGCCGGGATTCGTATCAACTTCGGCCACGGTGAGCTGCCCGGTGGCTTCGATGGCCAACGTCGAGAAGAAGCTCTTCGGCGTGCAGTTCCATCCGGAAGTCACCCACACCCCGTGGGGCGTGGAAGTCATTAAGAATTTCCTGTATGATTACTGCGGCTGCACGGGCCAGTGGACGATGGAGAATTTCATCGAGACCGAAACGATCCGCATCCGCGAACGTGTCGGTGATGGGCGTGTGCTGTGCGCGCTTTCCGGCGGAGTCGATTCCGCGGTAGCGGCCGTATTGTTGCACCGGGCCATCGGCAAGAAGAACACCTGCCTGTTCGTCAACCACGGTTTCCTTCGTAAAAACGAAGCGGACCAGGTTTGCAAAACGTTCACCACCCAGTACGAGGACATCAATTTTCGTTATGTCGATGCCTCCCAGCAATTCCTGGAATTGCTGAAGGGCGTGACCGCGCCCGAGGAAAAGCGGAAAAAAATCGGTAACGAGTTCGTGCGGGTATTTGAACGCGAGACGCAGGCGTGGAATAATGAAGGGCAAGGCACGAAGTTCCTGGCGCAGGGCACGCTTTATCCGGACGTCATTGAAAGTGGCACGAATTCTGCGGCTAAGATCAAAACGCACCACAATGTCGGCGGCTTGCCGGACGACATGAACTTCAAGCTGATTGAGCCTTTTCGCACGTTGTTTAAGGATGAGGTTCGCTCACTGGGTGAAGAGCTGGGCATGCCGTCGGAAATTGTGTGGCGCCAACCTTTCCCGGGACCGGGCCTTGCCATACGTATTATTGGTGAGGTAACCGAAGAGCGGCTGGAGGTAGCGCGCGAAGCCGACGCAATATTGATTGACGAGATAAAACGGGCCGGTTTATACCGTCAAATCTGGCAGTGTTTCGCGGTGTTAACGCCCAGCGTGCGCAGTGTTGGCGTGATGGGCGATCAAAGGACCTATGCGCATCCCATCGTCATCCGGGCCGTTACCAGTGAGGATGGAATGACATCGGACTGGGCGCGTATCCCTTACGAAGTGTTGGAAAAAATTTCTAATCGCATAGTCAATGAAGTGCCGGGCATCAATCGCGTGGTATACGATGTAACCAGCAAACCCCCGGCAACCATTGAGTGGGAATAAGAGGACACAGTCATGAGCACTCAGCACGCGCATGAAGAAGACGTAGTCATCGCTTTCCGCCAGGCTGTGGAAGAAGAACTGCAGCGGGCGCAAAAAGGTGAAGGCAAACACGAGGATGTCCTGGCGGGCGATATCTCCACCGAAGAGGCGCTGCGTCGTTTGGCGGCACGCCATGAGGATTTGCAACGCGAGGTCGCGCTGCTGCGTACCATTGTGCTTCGTCTCGTTTCCGAGCCCATCGATGAGTAAAAATGAAGGCGTTTTAGCTGGTTGCGGTTTTTTAGCAGATGTTAAGAAACTGGCGCAAACCCGGCTTGCCATTGTAAACTAAAAGCTCCACACACGATTTCTCCCTAAGACGTTTCCATATTTGCAGATACGGCATTAAACAAATGCTACATCCGTTTCGTCCCGAACAACTTTCTTCCGACATACGGCCCTCCGAGCACGACGTGGAATCCGTGCTGCTGACCGCTGAGCAAATTCAGCAGCGTGTCGCGGAGATGGGCGCGCAAATCTCGCGGGACTATGCGGATAAAGACCCCGTGCTGATTGGCGTGCTGGTAGGCGCCTCGATTTTCACCGCGGACCTGCTGCGCCATATCACCATTCCCTGCTCGCTGGATTTCGTGGCGATTTCTTCCTATGGCAAGGAGTCCCGCTCTTCCGGCGTGGTGCGTATTATTAAGGACCTGGACGAAAGCGTGGAAAGCCGGCATGTGCTGATTATTGAAGACATCATCGATACCGGCCTGACGCTAAATTACTTGCTGGAAAGCATGCGGCACCGTAACGTCGCCAGCGTTAAAACCGCCGCGTTGCTGGATAAGCCTTCCCGCCGTCTCACCAATGTCGCGGTCGATTATACCGGGTTTGAGGTTCCGGACGAATTTGTAATCGGTTATGGGCTGGATTTTGCTCATCGTTACCGCAACCTGCCCTATGTCGGCATTCTGCGCGCCGAAGTTTACGGCGGCAAATAATCATAAATTGAAATTTTTCCCAATTTGAGTTCGTATTTTCGACAATTTGAGGAGCGTTCCGTAGGGCCGGTAGCCGGCCGGGAGCTCCCTGGTTCCGAAACCCGGTACCAGCGTGTGAGATGAAGCCAGGCGTTGCCGCTGTGGTGAGTTGTTTTTAAAGCAGCCACCGAGAGGCGTTGCCAAATACATAGGTTTCCACGCGTCACATTTCGGGATGTTCCCCATCATGAGAAAACGTAAGACCGCCGCTGAGAGCGGCGAAGGAGTTTCAGCCATGGCTGAATCAACCGAAGAAACCCAGTTGCCCTTTGAGGAGCAAGCTGCTCCCCCGAGCGCCCCGGCAAGCGAGCCGGTGGCTGCGGCGGCGGTGAACGATGCCCCCCAAAACGTCGCGGAGAATTTACCGCCGGCCAATGACGGCGCACCGGCCTTTAATGGCGGCGGCGAGGGCATTCCCACCGAGGGCGGGCGGTTTTTGGCGCGTGGCGGGCTGCGTTTCCGCGGTCGTGACGGGCGCGTTGAGGGCCAGCCGCGTCCCGACCGGCCGGATCGCCCTGATATGCCCGGCAACCGCCGCGATCGGCGCGGGCGCCTGAAGGGGCGGGACCGTCACCACGACGGCATGGGCAATAACGGCCAGTATCCCGAAGAAAACTATCAGGACGCCGTGATGCGCGAAGGCGGCCGCCGCAACGAATACGAGATGGCGGCGCTGGAGGAAAAAAATCTCACCGAACTGCGCGAAATCGCCAAGACGCTCGAGGTGCCGGGCGTGGCCGCGCTGAAAAAAAGCGACCTGGTTTTCAAAATTTTGGAAGCGCAGGCGGCGCAGTCCGGGCATGGCTTCAAGCGCGGTATCATGGACATTTTGCCGGACGGCAAAGGCTTCATGCGCACTGAAGGTTATTTGCCCGGCAGTGAAGACGTGTACGTTTCGCAGTCGCAGATTAAACGCTTCAACCTTAAGACCGGCGACATGGTTTCCGGCCAGGTGCGCTCGCCCAAGGATATGGAGCGTTACTGGGGGCTCCTCCGCGTGGAAGCCATTAATGGCGAGCCCAACGAGAACCTCAAAGTTCGCAAAGAGTTCGAAAAGCTCACGCCGATTTTTCCGGACGAAAAGTTCCAGCTTGAAACCACGCAGGATAATATTTCAGCGCGTATCATCGATTTGGTAACGCCCATCGGTAAAGGCCAGCGCGGCTTGATTGTGGCGCCGCCGAAAGCCGGTAAGACCAGCCTTATCAAGAATATCGCCAACTCCATTGTCGCCAACCACCCGGACGTTTATCTCATTATTCTTTTGATTGACGAGCGCCCGGAAGAAGTCACCGACATCTCGCGCAGCGTGCGCGGCGAAGTGGTCGCTTCGACCTTCGACGAGTTGCCGGAGAACCACATTCGCGTTGCGGATATGGTGCTGGAAAAGGCCAAGCGTTTGGTGGAAATGAAGCGCGATGTGGTTATCCTGCTGGATTCGATCACGCGTCTTTCACGCGCTTCAAACTTGGTTTGTAATCCATCGGGACGCACCATGTCCGGTGGTCTCGACCCGGCGGCGATGTACAAGCCGAAGCGTTTGTTCGGTGCGGCGCGCAATATTGAAGAAGGCGGTTCGCTGACGATCCTTGCGACGGTGCTCATCGATACTGGTTCGCGCATGGATGAATACATCTTCGAAGAATTGAAGGGTACCGGTAACCTTGACCTGGTGCTGGACCGCAGCCTGTTCGATCAGCGCATCTTCCCGTCCATCGATATCAACAAGAGCGGAACACGCCGCGACGACCTGTTGCTTTCGAAGGAAGATCTCGCCGCTACGTTCCATCTGCGGCGCACTTTGGCCGCGTTGGATAACGACAAAGCGGTGACGCTGCTTATCGATCGCTTGAAGAACACCAAGACCAACGAGGACTTCATGACTATCGTGCAGAAGTCGTCCAAGCAAGCGGCGCAGTAAGATTATATTTCAATAGTTGTATTAACAAGAAACCCTTCTCTTCTCGTGAAAACGCGGATTGGAGGGTTTTTTACTAAGCACTATGTGAAGCACGACAACCTATTGAGATGTGTCATTCCGAGCGAAGTCGAGGAATCTTTAGGTGCGACACAACAAGATTTCTCCACTACGCTTCGCTCCGGTCGAAATGACAACTCCTTTCGAAGGATTTTCTAATCCTAACTATTTGGAGCAACCCACTATGCCAAAGAGCAAAATGAACCCCACTGTTACCACAGTTTTAGGCAAGGCCAAAAAGTGGCGGGAAGAGATGGAGCGGCTACGGAAGATTGCTCTTACTCTTCCACTGGATGAAGAGTTGAAGTGGGGCAAGCCTTGTTACGCGGTGGAGGGCAGCAACATCGTCTTGATCCATGGATTTAACGAGTACTGCGCGCTGCTGTTTATGAAGGGTGCTCTGTTAAAAGACCCGAAAGGCATTCTCATCCAGCAAACGGAGAACGTGCAGTCGGCGCGGCAGATTAGGTTCACCAGCCTCAAGCAAATCATGGGGATGGAGGCAGTCATAAAAGCCTACATCCGGGAAGCCATTGAGGTGGAAAAATCCGGCCTGGAAGTAACCTTTAAAAAGACGACGGAGTTTGCCGTGCCTGAAGAACTGCAAAATAAGTTTGATGAAATGCCCGAGTTGAAAACGGCATTTGAAAAATTGACACCGGGGCGTCAACGGGGATATTTGCTGCATTTTGCGGCGCCCAAGCAATCCAAGACACGCGACGCGCGGATTGAAAAATGCATGCAGCAAATCTTTGAGGGGAAGGGATTTAACGAATAGGAAAGGTTTTGCAGGCCGCGAGTTTGACTTTTGATATCAACGCTCGTTGTCCTCGGCTTCTATCAGAATTTGGAACGTACGGAAAAGCTTGACCAATCGCGGGTAAACTAAGCGCCGATGCGAATCGTTTCGGAGTCTCCTTCATACTCAACTGAGGCGCATGATGATGTTTTGGCGCAGTGGGACAAGGTTCAGGGCGAGCCCGGTCCTCTGGAACTCGACTTGACTAAAGTCGGGTTCATCGACCCCTACGGCATGGCGGGATTGGTATTGTTTCTCAATCACCTGCCGGAAGAAGCCAAGCCCGTCTATTTGCGATTGCCCGGTTTCGACCCCGAAAGTCCCACCGGCGGCGCCACCGGTGCCTCCACCCAGGCCACCTCGTACCTGACCCGCATGAATTTTTGGGAGGCGGTGTTCGAGAGCATTAACGCTCCGGCCGAAAAAATCCCGCTACGCCCCAAGGGCCTGGCGGATAACAACGTGCTGCTGGATATCACAGTATTTCGCACCCACGATACCATCTCCGATATGCTGCACCAGACCGGGGAAATTTTGCAGAACCTCGGCTACACCGTCACCGCGCGCGGGCACGTTTTGGAAGTGCTTTCCGAACTTTGCTCCAACGTTTTGCTGCACGCCAATACGCTGTTCGGCGGGGTTGCCGCCATGCAAACGTACCGCAACCGCACCGGCACCCGTTATGTGGTGATGGGCATCGGCGACGCCGGTATCGGTGTTCGCAAGAGCTTAGCCAGCAACACGGCGCTTTCCAACCGCTTGCAGTCGGACGCGCAGGCATTGGGTGTCGCGGTGCAGGCGGGCGCTTCGCGTTATGGTGTGGGCGGGCATGGCGGCGGTTTGCCTCGCGTCCTGGAAATCGCCCGACGTTATGGCGGGCGTGTCGCTTTCCGGTCCGGCGCTGGTGCGCTGGCCTACAACGGCGAAAGTGATGAACGCCGCGCTTTCGATGCCTCCCCGCTGCAGGGAACGCAGCTTCGCATTTCCCTGCCCGAAGCCGGCCTGCGCGCCAGCTCGCAGGGAGATTTGCTCGCGCCTGAAGGCGAGGTAGGGGAATAACATTAGGTTCCTTCGAACAATAACTGGTTTTTTCCTGGCTTTGGTATTCTTGCGACTTGCGCCCGTGTTCGCTTGCGCCATTGCGCCGGCTTACCTGCGAGACCAGACAATGGTCACCGACGAGTCCGCCATCATCATCTGGGACTCCACAACGAAAACGGAACATTTCATTCGCGGCGCGACCTTCAAAAACCCCACACAAGCCAAAGAGGATGATAAGGGCCTCGGTTTCATCGTTCCCACGCCTTCCATGCCGGAATTGAAGGAAGCGGGCCAAAGCGCTTTCCCCATTCTGCAAAAGGCGCTGGAGCCGCGCGTGGTGAAAGTCACTCGCTACGATTACGAGTACAGTCTGCTGCTGGCGGGTTTCCGCTCCCAATTTGAAGGCGCCGGAATGGTGACAACCGGCGCTCCCCGCGGCGGCGTGGAAATATTGCAGACAGCCTCCGTCGCCGGCTATGACGCCACAACGTTAAAGGCCAATGACCCGGCCGCCCTCAACCGCTGGCTGGCCAAGAATGGGTTCATCGCCAAACCGGATTTCGCCGATTGGCTAAAGCCGTATGTCCGCAAAGGCTGGGTGGTTACCGCCTTTAAAATCAGCAAACCGAATGGTGCGCGGGACGCGTTTTCCTCTTCGTTAGTGCGAATGTCCTTCAAAACCGATAAGCCTTTTTTTCCTTACCGGGAACCCTCAAGCCAGCGCGAGGGCGGCGCTAAAAGCACGCCGCGTTCGCTGCGCGTCCTATTTATCGGAGATAAACGCATGGAAGGCGTCATTGGCGAAAGCACGCCGCAAGAATGGCCCGGTAAAGCGAACTGGTCGGACGATCTTCTTTTACACCTCGAAGCAGCGCAGGCCAAAAACCTCTCGCAAGCTCTGGGGTTACCGCAAAAAGAATGGCCGGCGGCGATGCACCTGACCAGCTTCGAGGATTACTCCTCGCCTCGTCCCGGCTTTGACGATGTTTATTTTCAACCTTCAAAAGAGCAGAGCGACATCCTGCCGCCTCCCATCGAGGAATCACATACCCAGCAAGTACTCATTCCTCTCGACCTCTTCTTCGTTCTCGGCGTCATCGGGTTCTTTTCCGCCCGTGGCATGTGGCGGCGTGGCCGGCGGAAGTAATCTCCTTTTTACGTGCGTAGAATAATGCACCTGAGTGTTTGAATCCGCATACGACCCGGCCGACAATGGAGCAGGGTGATGCAGATGAAAACATCAGTTGGGTTATGCGCCATTGCAATCGCATCGGTTGCCGTTGTTTCTCCCGCCATAGCTTGCGCGACGCTCGATGAGACACCGCATCCGGAAAAAACGGTTGCGGTAACGGATGAGTCCGCGGTTATCATCTGGGATGAAGCCAACAGGCGCGAGCACTTTATTCGCGCCGCAACCTTCAAGGGAGCCGCGAAGGATATCGGGTTCATCGTTCCTTCTCCAGGTGTCCCGCAATTAGCTCGCGCCGATAAAGCTGTTTTTCACGTGCTGCGCCAGGCCCTCGTCCCCAAGGAAGAGGAAAGGACGCGTTACAAAATCGTCTGGAGCATTCTGGGCGGCTCGAAAATCAAAAACACTTTCAACGCCGCCGGAAACCAAATGACGGACGATGATGACAGCGGCAAAACATCGGTAAATGTGCTGCAGCATCAAACCGTGGCTGGTTACGATGCCACCACCATAAAAGCCAATGACCCTGAGGCGTTGCGGAGCTGGCTCAAAAAGAACGGTTATGTCGCCCGCGCCGATATGGCCAAGTGGCTGGAACCTTACGTGAGGGGCGGCTGGGTAGTGACCGCCTTTAAAATCAGGGGCAACCGCAAGGCGCGGCAATTTGATTCGGCGCTGGTGCGCATGTCCTTCGGAACCGAACAACCGTTTTACCCATATCGCGAGCCTCAAAGCGCGCGGGAGGGTTTGGCGAAACGCACGCCGCGCTCGCTGCGCATTTTCTTTCTCGGTTCCCGGCGCATGGAGGGAGCCATTGGCAAGGACATCCCGCGCGCCTGGCCGGGCGAAGCGAAATTTTCCGACACGCTGGCGGAGCATCTCGATAGCAGCCAGCAGGCAAACCTCGCCAAATACTTAGCTTTGCCCGCGGCCGAGGTGCCTCCCAAGCTGCGCATGACGAGCTATGAGGATTATTCCTATCCCAGGCCGGGTTTTGACGATTTGTACTTTCAGCCATCGCCGCGGCAGGAAACCCTCACACCCAGTCCATTTATCCACTGGCGCGAGCAAACCATCCTGATCCCGCTTGATCTCATCGCTCTGCTGGGCTGTGTGGTGTGTGGCTTGTGGGTAGGTATTGCGGGGCGCCGCAAGAAAAGCACGCGGCCATCATGAAACGACGCCTTGGTTGGGCTTTTTTTTTGGTATGTTGTGGTCTGGCGTCGGTATTAATCGTCAAACCATCTTTATTACCGGGAGGCGATACCCTCATTACCAAACTCCACGGCCGCTTTACCGTAACCGACCGCCAGGCCCAATACGGGCCTGGCGTGCATACCCGCCTTAAGCCTCTCTTCGAGCACGCGGGTGTTGATTATCCACCTTCCAAAATCACCCTGGTGGGACTGAAGAAAGAAAAAATTCTTCAGGTATACGCCGCCGGGGCGGATGGGCATCTGAAGTTCATCCACTCCTATCCCATCTTAGCCGCCAGCGGCAAACAAGGGCCGAAGCTGGAAGAAGGCGACGGCCAGGTGCCGGAGGGGTTTTACGGTATCGAGTCGCTCAACCCCAACAGCGCCTACCACCTCGCGCTACGCGTCAATTACCCTAACAAGTTTGATAAAGAGCAGGGCGCTAAAGATGGCCGCAAAGCTCTCGGCAGTGACATCATGATTCACGGGTCCAGCGCTTCGGCCGGTTGCTTAGCCATGGGCGATCCCGCTTCGGAGGAGCTGTTCATCCTCGCGGCGGACACGGGCATCGACAAGATAAATTTGATTTTATGTCCGGAGGATTTCCGGCGGAACAAGAATTGCGCGCCGCCGCCTGACGCACCGAAGTGGACGGGTAAGCTGTACAGCGATTTAGCGGCGAAACTGGCCCAATTTCCATTACCGCCAAAGACTTACTAAAATGCCTTAAACGGCCTGATACCGATCTATACTTGAGTTATAGTATTACCGTTACAGTCCGAATCAAATTCAATATCCAATGCGAAAATTCCGTTCCTTAATTTGCGCCGCCGCTCTCGCGGCCGCCGTTTTTGCGGCTGTTCCGGTCCAGGCGCAGACGTCCCTCTTTACCGACGAGTTCAATAACGGCAGCCTCAACTCGACAAACTGGAGTGTGTATGGAACGGATCGTATTCTCAAACGCACCCAATTCGGCAACTCGCCCGGCTTCGGCAGCGAAGGCACCACCAAGTTCGCCCGCGTCAAGCTGGACACCTATAATCCTGATTCGCGTTACCGGGGCACATATTTTCGCGGCTGCGAAATTCTCACCAAGAAGCAATTCACGCCGGGGACAGGCGGTATTGAAGTGGAAGCGCGCATTCGTGGTACGAGCCTGCCCAAATCCATCGTGTGGGCGTTTTTTACATTAGGGGAACGCGGCCAATGGCCCACTACCTATGCGCGTGACGAGATCGATTTCGAACACATCACAAACCAGGGCACCAACGCCCTGTGGCTCAATATCTGGAACGATGCTAAAGCCAGCGATACCTCCAGTCCCGGCGAGACCAGCGGCACTTTCGCAGGTTTGAATTGGGCGAACTGGACCATTCACAAAATCCGGTGGTATCCCACTCGCACCGAATGGATCATTAATAATGGCGCGGGCGATGTCACCATCCGCACCGAAACCAATATCCGTCCCAATGATCCGCAGGGCATCCGATTCAATATCTGGGCCAGTGACGATACCTGGCCGCTCGCCTACGACGCCAGCCTGCAGCCCACCAGCAGTTCATCTTCGAACAAGTCCTATTATGTGGATGTCGATTATGTGCGAGTGCGCAGCCTGGGCAGCACGTCCGATACTACCGCACCCACAGCCGCCATCAACACGCCAACCAACACTTACAGCTACCGGACATTGGCTTCCGCTTCTGGAACCGCGGCGGATAGCGGCGGCTCCAACCTCGCCAGCGTCAAAGTGCGCCTCTTCCGTTACTCCAACTCGCAGTACTGGAACGGCAGCTCCTGGACATCCACCGAAACCGAAAACAACGCCAGCGGCACAACCAACTGGAGCTACGCGCTGCCGGCCTTAGCCGACGGCCGTTACAGCCTGCGCGCCACAGCGCGTGACGGAGCCGGCAACGCCGGTTACTCCAGCACCATCGATTTTTATATTGATACCACCGCGCCCACCGCCCTGATCAACGCTCCTGTTAACACCTGGAGCTACATCAATCTCTCGCAAGCGACGGGTACAGCGAGTGATGCGGTAGGTATTGCCTCAGTGAAGGGCCGTCTCTTCCGTTACGCTGACTCGCGTTACTGGAATGGCAGCTCCTGGGTGACCACCGCCACCGATTACGCCGCGAGTGGCACCACCAGTTGGTCGCTGCCGCTGCCCTCGCTGACCGATGGCCGCTATTACGTGCGCGTCACAGCTACGGACTGGATCGGCAACGCCGGCAACTCCGCCACAGTGGACTTCTATAAGGATTCCACCGCGCCCACCGTAACCGTGACCGCGCCAATCGCCAACGGGACCTACAACAGCAACTTCACCCAGGCCAAGGGCACCGCCAGCGATGCCGTGGGTGTGGCGCGGGTACGTTGTGTGCTGATGCGCTCAAACGGCACCTTCTGGAACGGCAGCACCTGGGTTTCCGCATGGACCGAATTGCCCGCCAGCGGCACCACAAGCTGGACTTTCAATCTTCCACAACTTGCCGCCGGACAATACACCTTGCGGGTTGTCGCGCAGGATTGGGTGGGCAACTCCACGACGACCGCCGGCACGATCTTCAGAGTCCAATAACCTACGGTTTTAATCGGAATTCATAGCCTAAATAATGGGCTTTGCTCCTTGTGTATCATGGGGCAAAGACCATTTTATTTGGGCGCGTAGAGGTGTGTACGGTAGTGGGTATTATTGTGGTATTTTGCCTTGTGCAAAAAGTCACAGGTTGCTAAAATAGCGAAGAATTTTGTGACGCAACGCGTCTCAATTGAAGTCCTCCAATCATACTCATGCCGGTTGAAACGATCCTTTTTGGCGTCACCGCGTTCATCGTCGTCGCGTCCGCGCTTATGGTGGTGCTCAGCAGCCACCCCATCCATTCCGCTCTGTATTTAGTTCTCACCTTTCTCGGCCTGGCCGGTTTTTACCTGGAGCTCAGCGCCGCCTTTATTGCGGCGGTTCAGGTCATCGTATACGCCGGAGCCATCATGGTGTTGTTCCTCTTCGTCATTATGCTGCTGGGCGAAGACAAACCTTTAGAAGGTGAAGCCGGGCTGGGAAAACATAAATGGGTTGGCGCCGTGCTGTCACTGGTTTTAATTGGCATCATAGGGTTTGGAATCGCGAGACCCCATGGCCCGGGAGACGCGCATCCGGGCCCCGTAGATGTCATTGGCCAGGCGGACAAAGCTGATTTCGGCAGTGTTAAAGCCATCGGCACCACGCTTTTCACGGATTATGTGTTCGCGTTTGAAGCGACTTCCGTTATCTTGCTGATCGCGATGGTTGGCATCGTGGCGCTGGCGAAGAGAAGGCTGTAACAATCATCATGGTTCCCATCGAGTATTACCTGATAGTCTCCGCCGTTCTCTTTTCGATCGGCGCTCTTGGCGTGTTGATTCGTCGCAACGCTATCATCATCTTCATGTGCGTGGAGTTGATGCTGAACGCGGCCAACCTGGCGTTCGTGGCGGCGGCGCACCACTGGAAGCAGATGAACGGCCAGGTATTCGTGTTCTTCGTGATGGTGGTGGCGGCCGCGGAAGTTGCGGTGGGTCTCGCTATTATCGTCACGCTTTTCCGCAACAAAGAGACTGTGGACGTGGACCAGGTCAACTTACTGAAATACTGACGCATCGCACCGGCTCAAAGTATGCCTCTTTGCTTAATCGTTTTCTTTCCACTACTGGGCTTCCTCGTTAACGGGCTGCTCGGCGCCAAACTGAAAAAGCCTATCCCTGCGGTTATCGCTTCGGTGGCGGTACTGGCCGCGTTCGCGGTGGCCGTTATCAATTTCCTGCAACTCACTTCGCTTCCGGAAGAGGGCCGCAAGCTCACCGAAACCGTTTACACCTGGATGTCCGTTGGCGGGCCGCAAGCCTTCACCGTAAATGTTGCCTTTCTGATGGACCAGCTTTCCGGTGTCATGATTCTCATCGTCACCGGCATCGGCTTTCTCATCCACGTCTACTCTGCCGGCTATATGGCGCACGACCATAACGATGAAGAAGGCAAGCTTTACGCCCGTTTCTTTACCTGGCTGAACCTCTTCATCGCTTTCATGTCGGTGCTGGTGCTGGCCGATAATTACCTATTGATGTTCGTCGGTTGGGAAGGCGTGGGACTTTGCTCTTACTTTCTCATTGGCTTCTGGTTCAAACAGCATGACGCCGCTGAAGCCTCCAAGAAAGCCTTCATCGTCAACCGCATCGGTGACTGCGCTTTTTTGTTGGGCATGGGGCTGATCTACTTAGCTTGCCACTCGTTGCAGTATCAGACCGTTCAAGAGGCCATCAAAACTAATCCTGCCGCGTTCGACGCCATGTTGGGTGGCGTAACCCTCGTTACTCTGCTGATCTTCGCCGGCGCCTGCGGCAAGTCCGCGCAGATCCCGCTCTATACCTGGCTGCCGGACGCCATGGCCGGTCCCACGCCGGTTTCCGCGCTCATCCACGCCGCCACCATGGTGACGGCCGGTGTGTACATTTGCGCGCGCTCGTCCTTCCTTTTCACCCTGGCGCCGCACACGCAAGTTGTTATTGTCGTCGTCGGCTGCGCTACCGCGCTGTTTGCCGGCCTGGTTGCACTGGCGCACACCGACATCAAAAAAGTTCTCGCCTATTCCACCGTCTCGCAGCTTGGCTTCATGTTCATGGCGATTGGTGCCGGGGCTTATGCCGCGGCGATATTCCACGTCTTCACTCACGCCTTTTTCAAAGCGTGTTTGTTCCTTGGTGCCGGTTCGGTTATCCACGCCCTGCACGGTGAGCAAGACATGACCAAGATGGGCGGGCTGGCGAAGAAGATGAAAGCCACCAGCATTACCTTCCTGGTTTCTGGTTTGGCTCTCGCTGGTGCGGCGCCGTTCGCCGGGTTCTTCTCTAAAGACGAAATAATCGCCAAGGTTTACGAGGCGGGCAGTGCGCAGCCGATTTACATGGTTTGTGCTGTGGTCGGCCTCTTGACGGCGCTGATCACCGCGGTTTACACCGGCCGCCAGTATGCGCAGGTGTTTTTGGGTGACGCGCGTGATGAACATACTTATGCCCACGCGCACGAATCTCCCGCTGTGATGACGGTGCCGCTCTACATTTTGGCGGCGGGCGCGGTTTTCGCCGGGTTCTTCGGCATGCCGCACATCTCCGGGCTGCCAAACCTCTTCCATTCGTTTTTCAACTGGTTGCTGCCGCTCTTCCAGACGCAGGCAGCCGGTCATGAAGCGGGTGAGCCAAGCGTGAATAGGGTGCTGCTCGGCGCCGGTCTGGTCATTGGATGGCTCGGTTGGTTCGTTGGATTGACTATCGGCAAGAACGCTGCGAGCGCCGCTTTGCCGGAAAGTACGCATGCGCTTTCCATCGACGACATTTACCGCAAGACCATCGTGCAGGGCGGTTATGCCTTGGCAGCGGTGTTGAAATGGATAGACGACAAAATTGTAGACGGCATTGTCAGTGGTGTCGGCGTATTGGTGGCACAGGTCAGCGATACCATTAAATACGTGCAGACGTCCTACGTCCGCACCTACGCCTTCACCATGGCCATCGGTGCGGTCTTCGTGGTGGTTTATTTCCTGATGGGACGCACGCCATAAGCCGGGCCGTAATTTTTCATGAGCGAACAGATTAATCCCTACATCCTCAGCATCCTCATCCTCTTTCCGGTTTTAGGGGTGCTGGCCGTCGTCTCGCTGCCGCATCGCGTGGCGCGGATGGGCGCGTTGGCGGTAGCGGGCCTGAACTTCATTTTCTCGCTGCACCTGGTGGCGATGTGGAACAGCACCATTGCCGACGGTGGTTATAAATACTCCCTGTCTCTGCCATGGGTGCCGCAAATGGGCCTCAGCCTTCACCTGGGCGTGGATGGCCTTGGCGCCGCCTTGGTCGTGTTGACAGCGTTCATTACACCTATCGCGCTGCTTTTCGGCTGGAACGAAATTCAGACACGCCTCAAGTCGTATCTGGTGTGCATCCTGCTGCTCGAAGCCGCCGCCATCGGTGTTTTTAGTGCGCTGGACGTCATTCTCTTTTACGTCTTTTTCGAAGCGGTGCTAATCCCGGCTTATATCCTTATCGTTGGCTGGGGCGGCGAAAAGCGCGGGGCGGCCGCCATTAAGCTGTTCGGTTACACCATGTTCGGCAGCGTGTTCTTCTGGATTGCAATGCTCTATCTATATTTCCAGCAGACGGGAACACGTTCCTTTGATATCGCGGCGATGATGAATGTGGCAAGTCAAACTGTCGATCAGGGCTCGCCCAATATCGCGCTGTGGTGTTTCGCGGCCTTCGCCATAGCCTTCGCCATCAAGACGCCGCTGTTCCCGTTCCACACCTGGCAGCCAGCCGCTTACGAGCAATCGCCGACCGGCGCCACCATCATGCTGGCCGCCATTCTTTCCAAGATGGGAACCTTCGGTTTTGTGCGTTTCGCGGTTCCGTTCTTTCCCAATGCTTCCACGGTGGCGGCGCCCACCGTGATTGCCTTGGCGCTCGCCAGCGTTGTTTACGGGGCTTTCGTCGCGATGCGGCAGACGGAAATAAAGCGCGTCTTTGCTTATTCCTCCCTTTCCCATCTCGGTTTCGTGGTGCTCGGTATTTTCGCTGCGAAATTGGCAAACGAAAACGGCGCTATTGCCACCACCGGAGCCAACATCCAGATGCTGGCGCACGGCATTTCCACCGCCGCGCTGTTCGGCGTCGCGGGCATGCTCTGGCAGCGCCGCGGCACTTTAGTGGTGGATCAATTCGGCGGCCTCGCCGGTGTTATGCCGCGCTTTACCTCTCTTTTCTGGATTGCCCTGTTCGCATCGGTTGGCCTGCCGGGTCTTTGCAATTTCGTCGGTGAATACCTGATTCTGCAGGGCACCATCGCTGCTAACTTCTGGTATGCGGCCATCGCGGCCACGGGTGTTATCTGGGGCGCAATCTACATGCTGAAGATGTTCCGCGAAGTTATGTTCGGGGAAGTAACGGTGGAGGCCAACCGCAGTCTGCCCGATGCCACCAAACGCGAGACGTTCGCCTTAGCGGTATTGATTGCCGCCGCCGTGTGGATAGGCATAGCGCCGCAGCCGGTTTTACAGGCGGTGAGCCCATCCATCGAACAAGCCCCTGCTGCCACCACGCCGCCGGTTGCCATGAATATGGAGAAGCCGGCAACGAAAGTGCCGGAGCACTAAGCAACGAATATCAGTTGAACCATGCCAGGACTCACTGCTGCTACCCCTGAATCATTATTGAAAGCGCACGATCTCCTTGCGCTAATGCCAGAAATCATCCTCGCCCTGTCAGCTATGGTGGTGCTTTTAGCAGGCGCTTTTCTCAAGGACGCGGCGCAGCGGCGCATGCTGCCGGCTCTCGCGATCCTGGGCGCCCTCGGCACAGCTTACGGAACTTACAATATCTGGGGACAGAACCTGGTTTTTGGCCCGCCGGAAAAAGCTGGTTTCTCGGCGGACAACTTCGCGCTTTTCTTTAAATTTATTTTTCTCATCGGGCTGATCGTCACGGTCCTCATTTCGCGCCGCTTTCTTTCACCGCGGACGGGCGATTCCCATATTGTTTCCGGGGAATACTATGGCCTTTTGATGCTTGCCACCGTCGGTATGATGATGGTGGCCGCGGCGCGTGACCTGCTGGTTGTGTTCCTCGGCATCGAAACGCTCTCTATTGCGCTTTACATCCTGGCCGGCTTCGCGCGGCGGCGCTTGCTCAGCAACGAAGCCGCCTTAAAGTATTTTCTGCTGGGCGCTTTCGCTTCGGGCTTTTTGCTGTACGGCATCGCTCTGATTTATTTCGCGACGCAATCGACGCTGCTGCCGAGCATTGCTACGGCTGTAGGAACCGGTCAGGTTGGCAATTCGCCTATGACTTCAACTGAGAACCTGACCTTCTACATCGGCATGGCTTTCCTGCTGATTGGTTTAGGTTTCAAAGCCGCGCTCTTCCCGTTCCACCAGTGGACGCCGGACGTTTACGAGGGCTCGCCGACTCCGGTCACCGCCTTTATGGCTACAGGCGCCAAGGCGGCGGCGTTCGCGGCGCTTATCCGGCTGCTGCCCGATACCTTGGGCGCGGCGCAAGTGTCCTCGCACTGGCATAACCTCGTCCTCATCATTACCGTATTGACGATGTCGGTGGGCAACATCACCGCGCTGTCGCAAAATAGCCTGAAGCGCATGCTGGCGTATTCTTCCATCGCCCATGCCGGCTACCTGCTCATCGGTGTGCTGGCCGCGGGCAGCGCCGTGAGGCTGGATGTTATGGACGCTGCCGCGCGAGCCAAGTCCGGCGTGCTCTTCTACCTGCTGGTTTACGCGCTGATGAATCTCGGAGCTTTTGCTGTGCTGGTTTATCTGGAAAACCGTGTAGCGCAGGCCAAGGGCGATACCGATCCCAACAACGCGTTCGACCCGGAAGACGCCAACCTGCAAGTCAGTGATTTGCAGGGGCTCGCGGCGCGAGAACCAATGGCCGCCGCGGCGCTCACCATATTCCTGGTCTCTTTAGCCGGCATTCCGCCGACCGCCGGCTTCTTCGGAAAATTTTCCATTTTTCTTGAAGCCATGCAGCAGGGCCTGCTGGGCCTGCTCATCGTCGGCGTGCTCAACTCCGTTATCTCCGTGTTTTACTACCTGCGCCCGGTGTTGGCGTTGTATTCGCCGGGTGAAGGCGCGGCGCAAAGCGAAGTAGTCGCCTCCGGCGACGGCTCCGTCGCGGCCGCTCCGGCTCGGGGTGCATCGCTTGGTGTGGCGCTCGCCATCCTCCTTTGCGCTATTGTCGTGCTCGGCATGATCGCCGTGCAGAGCCTGCTAATGCCGTATGTGCTGCAGGCGGCTGGCGTGAAGCCGTAATTTTTTCCTTTCATGATCTCCCGAGTTTCCGGAGTCCTGCAGTCGCGGGGCGATGGCTATGTCGTCATCGAATCGCACGGGCTTGGCTACGAGATTCAGGTGCCTGTCATTGTCGGCAAGGCGCTAGAAACCAAACCCATCGGTGAGCCGCTAACGCTTGAAACCATCTACTACATGGCGGTCGATCAAACCCGCGCCACACCCATATTAGTCGGCTTTGAAAACTCCATTGAAAAGGAGTTCTTTGAAAAGCTGTTGACGGTTCCGAAAATGGGCCCTCGCGCCGTGCTCAACTGTTTCGCGCGCTCTACGTCCACCATCGCCCGCGCCATTGAAACCGGCGATGAAGTTATGCTGCAATCGCTGCCCGGAATAGGCAAGCAGAAAGCCCGCGAAATTGTGGCTGCCCTGCAGGGCAAGCTGGCGAAGTTCGCGCTGATGCAGGACAGTGACCTCGAACAAAAACTCAAAGCCCCGCCCGTCCTCACTGATGTCGCGGACGAAGCGCTGCAACTGCTGGTAATGCTGGGTCACAAACGCGCTGATGCCGAACGCTTGGTGCGCGACGCCCTCACCGCCGAACCGAACTCCCCTGATGCCGAATCACTGGTGCGCGTTATCTATCGCAAACAGATGAGCGAGAAGAAAGGGTAGAATTCCACTGCGAGTGGGGCAAAACGCGTAGGGGCATGGCGTGCCATGCCCTGCTTTCAACGTTAAAAAAGTTGGACGTTGAACGTTCAATTGCGATTACCCCGTCGTCCGCAGCCCACTCGCAATCGCATTAATTGAAAGCAGCAACTGCGGCAGCATCGCATCGGCCGCTTCGGTATCGCCGCTTTCCGTATAATCCCGCCACGTCCGCAGCAATTCAATCTGTTCAAAGTGCAACCGCCTGAGCGCCCGGGCGCGGAGTTGCAAGGTTTTGTACATGCGCGGCCGGCGAATCTCGAAGGTATCTCCAAAAATCTTCTCCATGGCGCTTTCCGTGCGATGGAATTCCTCGCGCATCATCGTCATAAAGCGTTCGCGCAATTCGTCGCTCTTTACCAGGCTGGCATAGTGTTCCATCAGCCCCAGGTCGGCGCTGGCCAATGTGGTTTCCACGTTGGTCAGCAAATACCGCAAAAACGGCCAGCTCTTTATTTGCGCGGTGAGTTGTTCAAACGAATCCGGCTGCTCTTCCATCAAACGGCACAGTGCATAACCCACGCTGTACCAACCGGGCACGTAAAAGCGGGCCTGGTTCCAGGCGAACACCCACGGAATGGCGCGCAAGTCGGCGATGGTCTTGCGTCCCGTGCGCCGCGCCGGGCGCGAACCAATGCGGCTATGCTCCAGTGCGTCGATGGGCGTGGCCTGCGAATAAAAATCCATGAAGCCCGGCGCGTTCAGTAGATTCTTGTAATCCTCCCGGCTCCACTTAGCGAGTTGGTCGGTAATGGGCTGCAACGGATGCGGCGGGGTAGGGCGGTATTTGTGACGCAATGTCGTGGCGGTGACGCCGGCCAGCAACACTTCCAGGTTGTAGGTCGCGGTGGTGAGGTTGGCGTATTTCTGGGCGAAGGTTTCTCCCTGTTCAGTAAGGCGCATTTTGCCGGTAAGCGAGCCTTGCGGCAGTGCTTCTAAGAAACGATGTGTAGGTCCCGCGCCGCGCGAGATGGTTCCACCCCGTCCATGAAAGAAGCGAATCTCCACGCCGCACTCGCGCCCAACGGCGGCAATCTGGGCCTGCGCCTGATGCAGCGACCACTGCGAAGCGAAGATGCCGGCGTCCTTGTTGGAATCCGAGTAACCCACCATCACCTGCTGCACCAAGATGCCGTCCGGTGACTGGGCGGCTAATGAGCGCCGCGTTACCGGATGTTCCAAAAACGCGCGCAGGATGCGCCCCGCGCCCTGCAGGTCGTCCAGGGTTTCAAAGAGTGGCACCACCGGCAGTCGGCACACCAAGCCCATCGGCGTGTTGACAGTGAGCCCGGCCTCGCGCGCCAGCACGTACACGGTTAGCAAATCCGAAAGATTTCGCGTCATGCTCACCACAAGTGCCCCGAGCCCATTCGAACCACATTGGTGAATGTGATGAGCCAGCACGCGATAGCAGCTCATCACCGTATCAGCTTCCTCTCCAATAGCTACACCGTCCGATTTGCGCATGGTGGGCACCACTTCATAGGAATGCAAAAAGGGACGCGGCGAGCGCAGCTCTTCATCGAGGAAACGCAAACGTTCGGCTTCACTCCATTCCGGGAACGAAGCGCCATCGAGCCGAGCCGCCACCATCAACTGGCCCAGCGCCTTGTCGTGAAAGGCGCTATTTTGCCGGACATCGAGCCGCGCCAAATGGAAACCGAACACCTTCACCGCGCGCATCACCGGCACGACTTCGGCGTTGGCCACGCGTGGCGCGCCGACCTCCACCAGGGAATCGTGCAACAACTGCAAGTCCGTCATCAACTCCGCGGAAAAGCGATAAACGCTGCCGTGCATGCTGAGCGTTCCGGCTTCTCCGGGTTCGATATGCAACGGCAAACTCTCGCGTAGCAATGCGGCGAACTGGCGCCATGGTTCTTCTGTATTGGTGGCTAAAATGCGGCGGCCGATATCGCCGAGTCTTTCGGCGCGCTCAACAACAGCACGCAGAAACGCCGGTGGCGGGGTCTGCACCTGATTGGACAGACTGAGCTGCTGCGCCATGACACCGAGCTGTTCATGCAGCAACACCAGTGCATTCAATCGTAAGTCCGCCAGCGTCTGGCGCGTGACTTCGTCGGTAACCAGCGGGTGGCCGTCGCGGTCGCCACCCACCCAAGTGCCAAAACGCAGATGCGGGCCTTTGCCGGGCCCTTCCAATAATTCTTCATCGAAGCCGGCCTCACGCCACGCTTGTTGCAACCGCCAATCGAGCTGCCGCAATACCGTCGGGAAAATTTCGACAAGGTAATGCAGCACATTGCGCCGTTCATCGGCCACCGCCGGCTTGTGCAACAACACTTCGCCGGTGCGCCAGATGCATTCGAGCAGCGCCTTGATTTCATCGCGAATCGCATCCTGTTCGGCGGGAGTCCACAGTGGGTTATCGCGTTTTTCCAGCAGACGGAAAAGGGCGCGGTGGCCCTCAATGACACTGAGCCGTTTGGCTTCGGTAGGATGAGCGGTCAACACCGGTTCCACGCTAACGCGCTGCATTACCTCGGCAATTTGTTCGGGGTCGAACCCCGCTTCGTGCAACACGCGCAGGTTATAGCCCCACAAGCCGCGCTCCGCGGCCATGCCGCCGTGGCGTTCACGGTCCCGCCGCGTTTGCGCGGCGGCGTTTTCCTCCACCATATTGAGAAGCTGAAAGGCTAAGGCCAAAGCCTGTCCGCCACGTTCCGGTAACGGCACGGGTTTGGTAGAGGAGGTTTGCTCGTCATCCCGCGATGACCACGGCAGGCACGCGGCCAAATCGCTCTGGCCCATTTCCACCAGAACTTCGCCGAAGCAACCAATCAAGAAATCCAGGTCCTGGTCGATACGGGCCAGGCCGTGGGCAATGAAGTCGATAGAGCTCATAAACAAGAGTGTGCGGCGGAGGGAGGCGGCACTTAATAGTGGCATGCGCCGCGTGTAAATCCTCTAGAGAGTTATATCAGCATTTTGCCGGGGGGTAGCCGAATGAGGACTGCTTTGAGTTAGGTGCTGCAATCTCTTTGCCTGTCTATTGCAACCCTATGGGAATTCGGTTGCGGTGAAACATAAATGAAACGTGGCTGTGCTCGAAATGTGACACGACATTGTTATGTTGTTAAGACATGAAACCCGTCGTCAGTGTCACTCGCCTGCCCAATGGCCTTTTTGAGTTACAAATGAAAGGCCGCTTCGCTCATCCGCACTGGGTGGCGCACCTGTGTTCAGGGCTGGCGTCCCAGAAAGTGTCGGTTGTTTCCGGAAAAGCCGCTCAACTTCCTTCCCAGGAATGGGATGCCGGGTTTGTAGTGAACTTCGAGCAGAGCGCGGCCAATCCCCATCTCATGGATTACGGCGCCTTGTGCATTGCAACGAGCGAGATGTCCTCCGGCTCAACCCTGCGAATTTCGACTTTTCAGGTTACACGCCGCGCCGATCAGTTTCTGGAGGTACGTTTGCAAGGTCCTGACCAGGTCGGTTTCTTAGGTCAGTTACTGAGCCAATCCTCGTTGCTGGGCCTGTTTCCCGTTGAGATGGAAATCGTCACCCTGGCCGGAAAAATTCAGGACCGAATTGTATTTACGGGTATTCTCAACAGCGCACCGACGGAGACGGTGGAGAGTTTGCTGGGGGCGATGTTGCGGGGATTGAAAACATCCTGACAGGTGCTGATAACTGGAAGGCCGCTATTGCGACAACCTGACCCAGCAGGTTGCCGCCTCCGTCTCGCCCGGTTCCAACCATCGTAGTCCGTGCCCATGATGAATAGCGTTGGGCAAGCCCAACCACGGCTCCACGCAATAGAAATCGGCTTCCGGCGAAAGCGTCCAGGTCGTGACGTCATGCCAGAGTTTGGATTCGTCCTCGTCCCATTCGATAGCGATGGATTTTTTGGTGTGAGCGTTTTGCAATGTGACGCGCGGCTCGATGAAGTCGAGATGGAAACGGTCGATCAGGGAGTTGTCCGCTAACGTCGTGATGGTGTATGCGGCGGCGTCCTCGAAATGCACATTGCCATCCGGGCTTTGCGTGCCCCAGGTGCGGCGGGGCAGGTCAATTGTCCACTGCTCGCGGGTTTCATGGGGAATTTCAAAGTAGAAGTGATGCCCGGCCATGTACGGCATGGGTTCGGTGCCGGCGTTTTCGGTTTCAAAGGTAACTGTCAGCACTTCCGGTTCGAGGCTGTAAGTCACATCGAAAACGAAATCGTAAGGGTATTGCAGGCGCGTTTCGTCATTGGCGGCGAGGCGCATTTTCAAGATGTCGTCAGTGGATTCGATGACACCAAAAGGCATCTCTCTCGCGAAGCCGTGCATTGGCAATTCGCGTATCAGGCCGTCTTCCCCCATCCACTTCCCCAGTTCACCATCGACATAGTGACGCCCGATGAAAGGAAAGAGGATGGGATTGCCGCCGCGAACTTTAGCCAAGGAAACGTGGCTGCTCCAGTCGGCGTCAGCCGGCCAATGGATAATCGATTCTTCATGGTGCATCCACGAGAGCAGCCGGGCTCCATAAGCCGGTGCAATGAGGACGCGATCCGTTCCCGACTTGAGAACGCGAACTTCCTGTCCCTGAAAATTAGCGATGGGCATGATGGGGTGCCCTTCTATGCTTGCAGGATTCGTTCCCGAGCAAATGGGGTTTAGAAACCCTGGCGAATTTCGAGACGCACCTCGTGGCGAGAACTCTGGTAGACCACCCCATAAGCGAAGGTCTTGTAGTTGCGAAGCAAGCCGAAACTCTTGTCACGCAGGATATGCCGGTCGAGGTCATAACGCAAATCGATCGGGATAATGTAGCGCGGGCTCAGCAGAACATCGAATGTAGTGCGCAGCTCTTTCTCGATTTCCACTCTATCGAAACGGAAAGGCGTGCTGCCGGAGACCTTCTGCATGCTAAGCGAGAACTGGCCGTTGAGGCGTGAGCCGAGATGTCCGGTGTAGCCAATCTCGAAGCCGGCGGTTGATAAATGGTCCGGATGATCGCCATAGTGGGCCAAGCGGCTCATCAGGTCAACATAAATGCCTTCCTCATTGGCCAGGCGGGTAGTGAAACGGATCTGTGCCTGGAAGCGGGAGTCTTTGACAACTCTGGACTGGTTGGTAAAGCTTTCGCGATAATCGCCGGCGACGAAACCGAGGCGGAAACCGGCCTTGCGGCCGCCCGGCAGGTTGAACAGGGGAATGTCCGGCGGGCGGTATTGAACTTCGGGCAGGCGATCCAGCTCAATACGATCCGTCAATTGCGATGAAATGACGTCGTTAATGCGTGCGCCCAGGGACACGCGGCCTATTTTGCTGCTTGACCGCAGCTCCATGCCGCCGCGGAAACCGACCTTCGTGGAAAGTCCGATGTCGGTGATGAAATTCAATTTGCCCGGATCGTTTTTGGCCAGCGGAAATTGAATCTGCGTGGTGACAAAAACGCCGTCAGCCGAGTTGAAGGAGATGCGCGGGGTAATTTGATACGTCTCCTGCTCCCGGCGGCCAAAGGTGCGGCCCAGCAATGCGGAAGGAATCGGCATCAACCGCAAATTTTTGAAGTACAGAGCGGCGCCTTTCACCTGCGTGCGGAAGACTCCCGGCCCTTTGGGCTCGTCAGATTTTTCGGTGTCGCCGACCACCTGATTGTTGTTATCGACTAACTTTCCGCGGTCCACGATAACTTCGGGCGCGCGAATATTAAACGGCGGCGTGCCGTATATCTTTATCTCTTCGGGTGTGAGGCCACCCGGCCGGATGACGACGTTCTTGCCAATGTAACGCGAGCCGTTGATGATGATTTGTTCGGCCGTGATGTTGAAGTTCTGCAGAACAATGGAAGTTTTGTCGAGCTTGCCCTGTTTGGTGCCGAAGTTGTATTCGAAATCTTCGCCTTCCAGGGTTTCGGTGATGCGTTCCTGATACGTCCTCTTCGCCACAATGGATTTGGGCTGAGTGGTATTGTAGCGCTCGACGGTGACCTGCCGTTCAACCCGGACTTTTCCAATGGCCTTGACCGTGCGGTTTTCGGTATCGAGGATCACCTTTTGGGCGATAATGCGGGCATCACCGCTTTCAAGGCGCACCGGGGTTTCGGCATTGCCCTCAGCGATAATGGTTCCGCGGTCATAGGAAACGGAAGGGGCATACAGCTTGGCCGAATTTTGCGGGGCGCCGGGCTGTGCACTCGTTTTCGCGTTCGGGTCAGCCGGGGCAGTGGGCACTTCCACAGGTGGAGGCGTAGGGGCTGCCGGTGTCGTTTCATCCGCGATAGGTTCCACCGAAGCCTCAGTGGCCGGAACATCCGCTGTGGCGGCAGCCGGCTCCGTGAGCGCCAGGTCCTGGGTGGTGGCGGGAACATCTTGCGGCGTGGCAACCGCCGGAGTGGTAGCGGTGCTGGTGGCCTCTGCGCCGGCTACGGGAGAGCTGGCGATGGCCGGTGCGGGCATATCCGCTTCCGCAAGCTCGCCAGGCGCGGTCAGCGCAAAGCGCGCTCCGGCGCTCTTTTCCGGCGCGATTTGGCGCAGCGAGCCGGCGCGGCGGCGCACCACGCGAGTGCCACCTGAAGTAGTGAGCACCGTGGTGCGATTGGCTTGCGGCAATTTCGCCGGCAAAGGCCGGGGAGCCGGCTTCGAAATAGCCGATTTCACCGGGTGAGAGTTGGCGGCTTTACCATGGGCGGGAGCCGACGGAAGCTTGGAGATGGCATCGCTCACGGCCACACGTTGCCGAGTGACTGCGTCGTTATCGCCGGCTGTTGCCTCGCCCGCCGAAATGGCCAGGAAAAGTGCACAAGCCGCGCAAATTGCCACGGGATAAGGATTTGCCGTCGGTGGAACGCTGATGAAAGTCCGTTGTTTAGCCATGCAGGGAGCCGCTTCTTCCGGATAATTGAACGATTACCTTCGAATGAACCTGTTTTCCAGGAAGGTACAAACTGGGTGCCAGGCGCCAGATATGAAAAAAGGCGAGGTTACGCTCGCCCTTTCTGTTGGATTTCAACCACATATTGTGACAGATTCTGCAAACTGTGGGAAGATTTTAGGATGCCGGAATCCGGTGCCGCAACCAGCAATTCCTCACGCCTGCCTCGCCTTCAGAAACTGATATCGAAACCGCCGGCGATTACCCGGCTGCCGGCGCCGTTCTGCGGGGATTCGAAGAGCTGGCGGTACAGCAGTTTGAGGCTGACCTGACGGGAAAGATCAACGCCCAAGTTGAATTGCGCGGCGGTGGAGGCCAAGGCGTAGGAATCTTCCGGAACCAGACGGGAAAGCTGCGCGCTGAGCGCGACGCGGTTCTGCCAGCCGGCCAGTTCCACGGTGGTATCGAAGCGAGTGCCGCTGCTTTGGCCGAAACTGGTGAATCCGGAGCCACGCGACTCAAATTTGGAGACGTCACCCCTTAACAGCACGCCCGGACGGACCGCAATGTCCACGCCGCCGCCGAAAGAACGCTCATCGCCGGAGACAGCGTAAGACGAATCCCCAAAAAGACTTGAGGCCAGGCTGTTGGATGTGGCCCGTCTGGACACTCCACCCCGCAGGCTTATCCACTGGTTGACTGAGAAAGTTGCGCCGAGGGAGGAGGGCGCGGTGGAACTCGTACGCGCCAGGTGCAATGAGGCTCCGGAAGAGCCAAGATTGCGTCCGGTCAGCGGATCACGCTCGGCGCGGTCCAGTGAGGCCGCCGCCCCAAAAACGCGCAGCCGTTGCGAGAGCGGTAATCCTGAGGTGGGAACTTCCGCAACCGGACGCTCCACCTGCCGCCTGCCGCTGAAGGCGGGAGTGTCGCTTGAACCGTTTTGCATCCAGCCGTCAATATCGGCGGCGGCTTTCCGGGAATCGACATCGAAACGTGCCAGCTCCGCGGATAGCGATAGGCAAAGTGAACGCAAACTGCGCAGAGCGGCGGGAGAGGCAGAGTCTTTCCAACGCACATCCACCCGCTGCTTGGCCCGGACGGAGATTAAAGCCTTCGCCGTCTCCAGCGCCATTTCGTATCGCGTCATGCTCAGTTCGGACGACACAGGCAGTGTGGTCCAACCGGCTTCCTGAATGGCGGTAAAATCGTTGTAGAGGCTGTCTCCGGCGGGCACCAGAGCAAATTCGCTGTTGAGGTGGGTGGAAGAAATCGCAGTCTCGGCGGCGCGCACTTCAGGCGATGCAATAAACAGGCAACCGCCAAGGAGGGCTCCTGCTAAAAGATCGATTTTCTTGAAGTGCAGCGGCATGACAATTCTTAAGTCATGTTGAGACTTTACTCCTTAATCTTAACACATTAAAGAGGTTGCCAAGATTAAATTCAGCGAGCCTGGGACTTTGGTCCCGGCGAAGTTACCTCCTAAAATACGAGATTGTCATGAACGAGAAAATAGCCCGTATGAACCGCCCGGACGCATTGAAAAAAGATGAAGCGATGATGTGGTCGCCCGGAACCGGCGTGCAGATTTGGGAAGTGTTTTGCGCTGCGATCTCCGGCGATGTTGAAACGCTGCGGCGCATGCTGGATGAACAGCCCGCTCTGGCGAACTGCCACTACGTTTACCGCACGCCATTGTATTTCGCGGTACGTGAAAACCAGTTTGAAGCCGCGGGCTTGTTACTGAAACGAGGCGCCGATCCGTTAGGGCTGGCGGTGAACGATAGCTTTCTGCAAATCGCGCAGGATCGCGGCTACGGGGAAATGGAAGAGTTGCTGCGCTCCCATATCGAGGGTGAACTTGGCGCTTCTCCGAGAGGCGAAGCCGTGACCGCCGCGATTCGCGATTATGATGGCGATAAAGTATGCGTCTTGCTCGATGCCGAGCCTGAATTACTCCACGCCGGTGACGCCCATGGCAGCCAGCCGATTCACTGGGCGACAATGACGCGACAGATTGAATTGATCGATGAGTTGTTGGCGCGCGGCGCCGATATTAACGCAAAGCGTCCGGACAAGGCTCGGCCGCTGCACTTGAGCAATGGCGATTATATTTACCGTGGCTGGCGGGATGTGCCGGAGCACGTAACTACGACCGCACAAGAAGTGCAGCATCATTTGATTGAGCGAGGCGCTTATGTGGATATCTGGATGGCGGCGCATATTGGCGATCTCGAGCGCGTCAAAACGTTACTGGAAAAAGACCCCTCGCTCGCGAACCGCACTTCGGACTATGGTTCCTATTACGCCGGCTCCGGCAGCGCACTCCGCAACGCGGCAGCGGGTGGTTTCCTGGAGGTCGTAAAGCTGCTGCTCGATTACGGCGCTGACCCTAATCTACCCGAAGAACACATCGCCCCGCGCGGTCATGCCTTGTACTCCGCGGTGACACACGGGCATTATGAAATCGCCAAGCTTCTTTTAGAACATGGGGCTTATCCCAACCCTCCGGTGGAAAGCTCGGCGGATGCATTGACGATTGCGATGAGCAAATCCGATGACAAAATGGTGGAGCTCTTGTGCTCTTACGGCGCGGCGCGATCGGTGTCGCTCTTAGCATCGAGTGGTGATCTGCAAACCGCGGCGGCTGTGTTCGCCGTAAGCCCGGAAGTAGCGAATGACCCTGAAGCCATGGCTGTTGCCGCGGCCAACGGCCACGAAGCCTTGGTGCGATTGATGCTGCGCTACCAAAGCGATTTGGCCACGCGCATTGTCTTCGACAAATATTGGTGGGTCGGCGCTAAAACTACCGAGTTAAATGAGCTTCTTTTTGAACACGGCATGAACCCCAGCCAGCGAGACTGGCTGGGCATGACGCCGCTGCATTACTTTGCGATGAAAGGTGAGATAGAGAAGGCGGCGCAATATCTCGATCACGGCGCGGAACTGGAACCGCGCGATGACGACATTTGTTCCCGCCCTCTTGGCTGGGCCGCCAAATTCGGCAAGGCCGATATGGTGAAGTTCTTACTGGAACGCGGCGCGAAAGTTCAAACCGGCGACGACCCCGCATGGGCCACGCCACTTACCTGGGCCAAGCGGCGCGGGCATGACGATGTTGCGAGGATTTTGGAAGAGGAATAAGCTGGACCATCCTCGCCTTCAATTAGGGACTGAACCTCGAAGGCTCGAAGCTACACCCGCAACACTCCACGGAAATTGCCTGGCGTGGCGTTGAACTCAGGGAACACCGCCGGTAAATCCTTGACACCCATTTGTTTCTGCGCGACTTCGGCAAAAACGCTGCGGAAATCGGTGGTGACTTTGAGGTCGCGGTTCTCATAGAGTTGCTCGGGCACGAGGCCGGGCCAATCGCCGTGCACTTTGCCACCGTTAACGTTGCCACCCAAAGCGAAGAAACAGGTGGCATGGCCGTGATCGGTACCGTTGGTGCCGTTCTGGCGCACCGTGCGGCCGAACTCGCTCATGGTGAGAATAACCACATCGTTCATGCGGTCACCGAGATCGTTATACAGCGCAGCCAGTCCTTGTCCAAACTGCTGGAGGTTACGCGCCAACTGGCCCTGAGCGCCGCCCTGATTGTTATGGGTATCCCAGCCGCCGCTTTCGGCAAAAGCGATTTCCACACCGACATCGGCTTTGATAAGCTGCGCAATCTGGCGGAGGGCTTCGGCAAATTTGCCGTTGGGGTAAGTGGCGTTATTCGCCGGCAGGTAAGGTTTGGAGGTGATATCGCGAAGCTGTTTTAAAGCTTCAAAAGTTTCTTTGCCGGTGCCGTGCATGACGTCACCAACTGCCTGGTCATACAACGCTTCAAAACCATCGGCGGCGCTGGCGCCGGACATCATCATGTTGCCTTTGACGTCGAAATTACCCAGATCCGGAATAGCTAACGCGCCGGAGTAGCCCATGAGTGAACGGGGTACCTGCCCGGTCATCGCGACACTGCGGAAAGCGGATTGTTGTTTGGCGCGGTTGGCGGCGTCTTCCGGGCAGTTGATAAGTGTGCGAGCGAGCCAACCATTTTTGGAGCCGTGATCGATGATGGCCGCTTCCATGAAATCCTGCGCATCGAAGTGAGAGCGCGTAGCGCTGGGGGAACCAACAGCTTGAATGGCGGCCAGATGGCCGGAATCGTAGATGGCTTTGAGCGGCTTGAGATTGGGGTTAAGGCCGAACTGGCCGTCAAGATCGATAACGCCGTTATCGCCGGTGCGTGCGATGGCGATGCCGTTCACGTTGCGGTGCTGGTAATAAAAGGGATCACCATGTGGCACCACCATACTGAGGCCATCCACCGCGCCGCGCTGGAAAATGCAGATGAGAACCTTGCGGCCGCCGCCGGCTCGGCCATTGCGGCGGGGTTCGTCAGCGAAAACAGTCTGTCGTAGAAACGCCGGGCCAAACACCGGCGCGACGCCGGCCGCGACGAGAGCCATTGCACCCTGCTTGAGAAAGATTCGCCGTGTGGTATTCATGATTTTCCTGTCTGATGTGAACGATGCTAAAAGGCGAAGTCACCGCCGCTGAAACTCGGGTGAACCAAGGATGAGCGCGGCTAATTTTTGGCGGTCGATGAAGGCATCGGCGCCGGCTTCGCGTAGAACGGTGCCGCGTGTTCCGGCGGAGACGTCGCCGCCGAGTAGTTCATCGAACAAGCGCCCAATGATGGCCTCGCGGTCATGTTCGTTTACTCCTTTCAGGAGAAGTGTAGGTGTGGCGATGACATTGGAAACGCTATTGGCGGTGAGGTCCAGGGCGTAGTTGAGTCGCGAAACTAAAGCTCCGGCGGAGACCCACTCGGTGGAAGTTTCGGTATAGCCGGTGGGCGCTTGATACGAATACAACGGCTGCCCCATGCCGGCGATATATAACGCAACGGATTTTTTACCCTGGCGTTGATATTTGCCGTTTTGACGAACGGAGGAAGCGCCATCGCCAATCAGCATAAGACGGTCCGTGCGTTCTTCAGGATTGGGAATCAGCACGGTGCCGCCCATGGAACGAATCGACGAAACGCAATATTCAAAAGGCGACTTAATTTTTGCGCGGTAGGCGCCTTGCGAAAAGAATTCCGATGACGTGACGATGGTTTTAACCACGGCGCGCAAGTCGCCACTGGTGCTGGTGAAAGTTTTGGCGGCTTTATCAATCAAAGAAGCCGGAGGTTCATCCGCTACCAAACGCGTGCAAAGCTTGCGCGCAATGAACTTTGCGGTGGAAGGATGCGCAGCCAAAATGTCCAGGACTTTTTCTCCATCCTGAATACCGCCACCGCTGGGGATGCGCTGGCCGAGCACCATTTTTTCCCCGTTATCATGGGCTATGGGGCGAAAGCGGAACTTGCCGGACTCGCGGTCAATTCCCCAGCCGGTAAAGCAGCGCGCAACTTCGGTTACATCCTTTTGGGTGTAGCCGCCATCCACGCCGAGGGTATGCAGCTCCATGATTTCGCGCGCGTAATTTTCATTAAGGCCGCCGCGCTTTTTAGTAGGCGCCGGGTTTAATGCGGCGTTGGGGTCTGGCTGCTGGGCCGGCTGATTGGTAGGCAGCAGCTTATCGTTGCGCTGCTTCAAACGTTCGAGCTGCCGGGCGGTTAATTCAAACTCCACGGTGGAGGTGGCATTGTCGAGGTAGACCAGCATCGCTGGGCTGGTGGCAGAGGCTTCCAGCAGATCGCGGAATTTGCCGAAAACATGCGGGCGGATAACTTCGCGTTCATCCTGAATTTTTAAAGAACGCGCCAAATTCTTCTTCACATCGATGTTGAAGTGGTTGCTCCAAAAATCCACCATCACTTCATAAAGCTGGCGGTTGGAATCGATGGCGCGGGCAATTTTATCGTTTTGCATTTCGCCGATGGCCTGCAGCGAGGTTTGCTTTTCGATGTCTGCCTCTTCCAGCATCATCAGCTTCTTTTCCTGGGCCGGCTTGACAGCGACATTTTGCGCCTGCGCCTTTTTGATTTTTTTCAGTATTCCGCCGGTGTCATTAAGCTGAGCCAATACCAGCTCCTGCCCCGACATCCTAAGCGTTTTGAAGACCGCTAAACGCGATTGAAGCGAACTGTCGTCAATGGTTTCCGGATGGAGTTGTTGCTCGATCCAGGTCGAAAGACCCATCTGGCGGATGCGCCCCACATCCCCCGGACGAGGGCCGAAGGCAATGCGGTTCAGCGCGTGCAGAATTCTCTTGTCGCCTTCGAGAGGTTTAGTGAAATCGCGGGTTTGATCGGCCTGAAGGGATGCGGATAGAGTGGGGAGGAACACCCCCATAAGCAAAAGCGGTCTGGTGAGTTTCATGGCGGCCTTCGGACTGCGGTTATTTGTGAGGTTGGACATAACTGTGGAGGGTTGGTTGCGCAGTTGGGCTGGGGCGCAATGGGTGTTGGAGCATTGCGGGTGTGGGGTGGAGTGGCGGGATGCCGCCTTCAGCACCTGGAATTATGGCAAACGCATAATCAATTCTGGTTATAGGATTGTTATGCTTTCGGCGTGATGCGTTGCATGGCTGTGAGAGGTAAACTTGTGAAAAATTTCCCAAAGGGTATGATCTCCGATGAGTGATGGCAGTTCCGGTGGGCAAAAGCTTGAAGATGGCGCCGGCGATGCTTCCAAAATACCGCAACCTACCATCGAGCGGTTAAGCACGTATTTGCAATGTGTGCGCGGGTTGGAAGCGGACGGAATCATGATGGCCTCGTCTTCGGAAATCGCGCAACGGACGGGCATCAACGCCGCGCAGCTTCGGAAGGACCTCTCTTATTTTGGGGAATTCGGCACGCCGGGACTGGGTTACGATGTAGCTGCTCTGGAAGAGCACTTGGCGCGGATTATGGGTCTGGACTCTGCCCATGACTTGTTGCTGATGGGCGCCGGCAATTTGGGAACGGCGCTTTCCAGTTATGTGGGTTGGGCCAAGCGAGGTTTTCGAATTGTCGCGGTGTTCGATACCGATCCCGGCAAAATTGGAACCGAATTAGCCGGCTGCACCGTGCAGTCCGTCGAGGAAGTGGTGAAAACCAACGCCCGCTTGAAAGCGGAAATGGGCGTGGTGGCCGTGCCCAGAGAGGCCGCGCAGGAAGTGGTGGATAAGTTGGTGGCGGCGGGGGTTAAGGCTATCCTTAATTTCGCGCCGACCACTATACTGGTGCGGCCGGGAATTGCAGTGCGCAATGTGGATTTGACGTCGCAACTGGAAGTCCTTTCGTACTATCTGAAGGCCAAATGAGTAGGCGTATCTTTTAACCATGCCGGCACACGGCGACGCCCGTCGAATTTCCGAGATGCCTGAACTCCACGCCCGTCCCAAAGAGCAGCAAGTGGTTATCGAGGCGGTGGAAGTCGCCGCTCAGCGGGGGTTGCCACTGGCCCCACCGATGGTGGGAGGTAAGCCGATCAATAAAGCCGGCACCTTGCCCCGGCAAACACCGTGGAGCCGCCTCCCCCCCGAAGCTTTAGCCAAAGCGCAAGGCGGCGCAATCCTGGATTCACTGGCAAGCCTCGCGCCCCGTATGGCGGCTGTCGAGCGCGAAATTGAAAAGCTCATTACGACGCCGATCAAGCTGATCGCCGATATCTCCTCACACACCATGAACGCGGGCGGCAAGCGCCTGCGCCCGGCTCTCACACTGATTTGCGCCGAGCTGTGTGGAGATGATGGTGAAAACCCCAGCCCAAAAGCAGTCACATGCGCGGCCGCCATTGAACTGACGCACACCACCACACTGCTCCATGACGATGTCGTCGATGAGTCCGACATGCGCCGCGGCCGGCCAACCGCGCGGCTGTTATGGGGCAATGAAGCGAGCGTATTGGTGGGGGATTATCTCTTCGCCCAGGTATTTGTAACGGCTTCGCAACGCGGCTTCGGAGAACTGATGCAGCCGCTGGCGATGGCTACCGCCGAAATGTGCGCGGGCGTCTTGCTGGAGACGCAGACACGCGGCTATCTCCAGATGACGGAGAAGCAATACCGCGAAATTATCGCGCTGAAAACAGCCGCCCTGGTGGACTGCGCCTGCCGGCTGGGCGCCAAGGCGATGGATGTGGACGATGAAGTGGCGGGGAAGCTGGCGCAGTTCGGTCATGATATCGGCATGGCATTTCAGATTGTCGACGACGTTCTCGACATCACCGCAACGGAAGGTCGTATTGGTAAGCCGGTGGGCAACGATATCCGCGAGGGTGATGTGACGCTGCCAATGATCCGGGCGATGCAAGTTGCCCCGGCGAAAGACAAAGCCGAATTCGAGCGGATTTTGGCGCTTACCGCTAATGACGGCCAGATTCCGGAAAGCGACGTGCAGCGCGCGCTGGAGATTTTGCGAAGCTGCGACGCGGTGGATTTTTCGCTGGGAGTCGCGCATGGCTTTATTGATTCGGGGTTGGCGCAACTTGATGGTTTTTCGGACGGACCCGCAAAAACCATGCTTCATGAAATAGCGGGTTATGTAACGAGCCGGGAGAAATAGGCCCGCTGTGAATGCTTCCTCCACTCACTCCGGCGATCAAGCGATTATTCTGATAGTCCGGGGACTTTCCAAACGGTTCGGCTCACGGCTGGTTTTTCGTGGGCTAAATTTCAACGTGCCCTCGGGAAAGATTGTCGCCATAACGGGTAATAACGGGGCGGGCAAAAGTACCCTTTTGCGGATAGTAGCAGGGCTTTCGCGCCCGGCGGATGGCGAAGTTTTATTGCCCGATACGAACGACATGCGATGTGGCCTGTTTGCACCTGATGCGCCCGTGTACCGGGAATTAACCGTCGGAGAAAATGTAGAGTTTTTTGCTCGGGCCATCACGAACGCGCCCGCGTCGCTGGACGAACATCTCGAACGCTTTCAGCTTTCTTCCCGGCGTGAACAATTGGCCGGTGATCTTTCCAGTGGCTGGCGCGCCCGTTTGCAACTGGCGGTAGCGGCACTTGGTGAACCTCTCGTGTTATTACTGGACGAGCCTTCGGCGCACCTGGATGAAGCCGGCATCGAGTTATTGCATGATCTGTTGCAGGCACAGCGCCGGCGCGGCATTGCGCTGGTAGCTACCAACGATGCGCGGGAGGCAGCGCACTGTGATTTTTCTGTAGAACTCTGAGACCCATGATAGCGCTGGCTTGGGCGGTTTTTGAAAGGGATTGGCGCTGTGAGTGGCGCACGCGCGCTGGCCTCAATACGTCCTTACTGTTTGCGGTGGCGGCGCCCATAGCGCTTTCCTTCGGTTTGGCCCGGCAGCAACTGGCTCCTGAAACATTGGCCGGCTTACTGTGGACTATTGTGCTTTTTGCGGGGTTAACAGGTTTGGGGCGGGCATTCGTTAAGGAAGAAGAGAGTGGCACGGCGACACTGTTGCGCCTGCATTTCCCTTCCGACGCGGTGCTATGGGGCAAGTTCTTCTTCAACTTTTCGCTCTTATTACTCACCCAAGCGGCGGCGGTACCGATCTTCCTGTTGATGCTGCACGCTCGCATAGATGCGCCCATTTTATGGGTCATAGCCTTGTTGTTTGGCGATGTAGGGCTGGCCATCGCCAGCACCTTGCTGGGTGCGGTTGCGGCGCAGGGGCGGGCGCGGGGAGCATTGTTCGCGGGGATTTCCATTCCCATTTTATTGCCCCTATTAGTGGCCGCCACGGCCGCGACGGCCGGGGCAATGAGCGCCCAGGCGTCCGGAGATTATTGGCCGGCCATGCACATTGTGCTGGGCTACGATGTGGCCCTATTGGCGGCGGCGTGGATGCTCTTCGATTTTGTGTGGTCCGCCTGAATTTCAAAAAATTTTCCTGAAGAGGTTTACAACACCGCTAAAGTGGGTATAATCCATGTATCCATGCATACATGGATGTTTCTGGTGGATTGGAGGGAATAAATGAGCAAATTTGAACGGTCTTCAATAAAAGCGTTTACATTGATTGAGCTATTAGTTGTCATTGCCATTATAGCTTTGTTAGCGGCGATTTTGTTTCCGGTATTTGCGCGGGCTCGGGAAAACGCCCGGCGTTCTTCCTGCCAGAGCAACTTAAAGCAAATTGGCCTGGCGGCGGCTCAATACACGCAGGACTATGACGGCATGGTTATGCCGGCCTATACAAACCGGCAGGGGCTCGGCCCATCGTTTTCCGGTTCCCGCCCGTGGCATGACCTGGCTTACCCCTATACCAAGAGCGCGCAGATTTACGTCTGCCCATCGGACTCGGGCATAAAGACACGCAACTACCCCTATGCTTCCGGCTGGCTGACGGATAACCCGGGTCTCAGCAAGTTGAGCTACACCATGAATGCGATCAATCCCAATACAGACAACTGCGGTGGATTGAACTCGGGGTCCGCGAACGATCGCGGTTTTTTCACGGTGGGGCCGGATCTAGTGATTGCCTCGCCGCGTGATACCGAGATTGAGAGTCCGGCTACCAAATTTTATATTTTAGATGGCTACAGCTACTCCGGCGCGAATGGCGACGTGTATCAGACCGGTTTCATGTACGCGGTGTGCACGGGAGTGAGCGGCGACCAGACTCAGCAGGATTTGTTGACAACGCCTATTCGCGCGCTGGACGGCGGAACCGGGACTTACAGCATGATTGCGGCGCGCCATTTTGAAGGGTACAACGTGCTTTTTGGTGACGGCCATGTGAAATGGATTAAGTTCGGCGCTTCCAAGATCAATAACTGGCTGATCAACGTGCCGTAATCCGGTGATGCACTTATTGCTGGCATTTTGAACAGGAGATGAAATGATGAGTTTTTATCGTAGGGGCAGCCGGCGCGTGCCGACTAATGGCTTCACGCTAATCGAACTTTTAGTTGTTATAGCCATAATAGCTTTGTTAACCGCCATATTGTTTCCGGTTTTTGCGCGGGCGCGCGAGAATGCCCGGCGCGCTTCGTGCCAGAGCAACCTGAAGCAGATTGGGCTGTCCAGTGTGCAATACACGCAGGATTACGACGAATATTATGTGCCCTTCTGCTATAACTGGCAGGGATCAATGGCGGCCGGCTCCAACAATGATTTGATGTGGCCGGAGCTCATCTATCCGTATGCCAAAAATGCCCAGGTGTTCATTTGCCCCTCCGACGCCCGTGGCCGCAAGCGGTATTACATGTACAACAACGTCGTCGTCCATTACCAGCCGTATCAGGTGCCGGGTAACTCCGCTGGCGCGGCGTTGCAGGTTCCCATCGGAAGCTATGCCATGAACGCCGCGTATTCCGACAGCGACCAATACAGCGCATCCATCAGCGCCGCGGCCTGTCCGGGGGGCTATTCCAGTGGCACCAGCCTGCACACCGGGTTCATTGCCACCACGGCTTCCATTGTGGCCAATCCTTCGCTGGTGAGTATTAAGGAGTCGGTGGTGCAGAATCCATCGACCAAAATTTTCCTGTTTGATACAACGCTGTTATACAGCGCCGCCAACGATGGTTATAACGACAACAATTTAGGTGCGGTGAATTACGTTTGCGGTCAAACCGATGTGCCTCCGATGAATATGTCGTCAGAAGAAAGCGGCCCCGGCGGCCCAAGCGGCAATAACACCCGGATGAGCCGGCGCCACTTTGATGGTTACAATGCCTTGTTTGCGGACGGCCATGTGAAATGGCGCAAGTTCGGCGCGTCCCAGGTTAGCGACTGGATTGTGCAGGTGCCGTAAGCTGCCCATCAACTTCATGGAAAGAACATCTTCGCGCTTCACTCCTAAATACTGGCAACTGGTGCAACAGTTTCGCCAGCAGATAGAAGTAGGCCTGCTAAAACCCGGTGACCGCTTGCCCTCCTACGTTGAAATGCGCAAGCATCATGGTGTAAGCCGGCCCACCACGGAGCGCATTCACGCCGTTCTGGAAAAAGAGGGGTTGATTCTGCGGGAGGCCGGCCGTGGCATTTTCGTGGCCGAGCCAGGCGTGCAGGAGAAGAGGGCGGTTATCGGCTTTGGCGGCGCCAGCGTCATCGTGCCGGATAATCCTTATACCGCCCGCATAGTACAGGGCATCCATGAGGTGGCGGATCGCGAAGGCGTGGAAATTCTGCTCTTCAATAAATCGTCTACTGTCGCCTGGGAGAAAGTCGATGGTGTGGTGATTTGTGAGATGTCTCCCGAACCATGGCTGCACCGTTTGCCTCCGGGTATGCCGGCGGTGGTGCTGCTTACCGCGACAGACATTGCCCCCTCGGTAACCTCCGATGACCGTGGCGGCATGCGCGAAGCCACGCGCTATCTTGCGGAACTGGGGCATCGGCGCATTGGATACCTGAATGCTATTCCCGGCCCAATGTTGCAAACCGGTCTTCATCCATTGGCTATTGAACGAATATTGGGTTACCAGGAAGGTTTGCGCGCCGCCAGAATCGAGGCGGATTCGCGCTGGCTGCATTCCATGCCGATTCGCTTCAAAGGGCAGAGGTTTACCGACCGTGGCCGCGAAGCGATGGAGCAATGGCTAAAGGAAGATTGGCACGAGCTCGGTTGCACTGCGCTACTGTGCCAGAATGATGATGCGGCTGTGGGGGTAATTCAGGTATTGCAGGAGGCCGGCATTTCCGTTCCCGATGATGTCAGCATTGTTGGTTTCGACGGAACCGACCTGGCCGAATACTGCACCCCAAGACTCACCACGATTGAAGTGCCGTTGCGTGAGATGAGCCAACTGGCGGCCGAAGTGCTTCTGCGGCAAATAGGCCAAAACCTGGAAATGCTACAATCGCGTTCCGGCGGCCACATCATGCCGACGCGTTTGGTTGTTCGTGAATCCACCGCTCCGCCGCGCATCTAATTACCTTGTCCTCATAAACGTATCCAAATGCTCACTGCCTTCATTTCTTCTCAGAATATTCATGAGTTCGATGCTAAGAGAAATTTTGTTAAGTCACGGTTTAAGTAGCCGCTTCGGCGGACACAAGCCGAAGTTTCGTCTTGAAGAAGCGGAAGGCCAGGGCACCTGGATTTACGATGGCGGCATTCAGGTAGGTTTCGTGCCGGCTGGTCAGGCCGAAGCCGAACTTTTGAATCACGATCCGGCGCAAGCGAAGACGTTTGCCTTTCCGCCGATTTATCATGCGCCCACACAAATGGGAGACCGTATTACCTTAGTGCCGTGGGTGGCTGTAGCGGATGGAGTCAAGCGCGATCACTACGAATTGACAATGAAGGCCAACGGAAGCTGGGTGAGCGCTTCAACCGAAGAGAGATGGAGTGACGGGCGCCATACCTCATGCCGCGTTACCTGGAGTGTGGATAAGGATTTTGGCTACAGGATGCAGGCGCAAGTGGAGATGAGCTTTGAAGGTGAAGAATGCGACGATGTCTTACAGGAATTTTGCAATTTCTTGCCGCGAGGCGTGACGGATGATCGGCCGGAGAGCGGACGCCGCTATCCTTATGTATTGTGGCAGCACCCGGACGGAAATATTCTGCGTTGGAACCAGAACAATGTTGGCGCGCGGACGTTGGGGGCGATGGATCATTTTGACCAGCGCAAAGTAATGACGGGTGGGTTTATGGGCTTCTTTGGAGAAAGCGATTACAACCCGGTGGTGGAAATTTTGGAAGCGAATCCGGGTGTCACCGCCGTAACTTGCCCCAACATGCTGGATGAGCATTTGTTGTGGCTGCCGCCTGAGAACAATGGCTTGAAACAATACCGCGCCGTTTACAACATGGTGCGAGTACCGGGCGTTGTGTCGGAGGAGTTAACCGCGCGAGCGCAAATGATTGCCCCCATGCTGGATTGTGTGGATACGGCGCGCGAGCAATATAACCGCGTCCGCCTCAGCGATTACCCCTATGAGCAGGGTGAGCCTTACAGCATGCGTTTCTATCCCATTTCGCAGGGAGAGGTTTGCGATTTTGAAACGCCCATTGATCCCACAGCGACGTTTTGGGGGCAGGTGTTTCCTTATCGGGAAAACAGCAGTAGCGATAAGATTTCGGTAGTGAGCGATCAGGCTCACTCGGGTTCGCGTTCATTGCGCGTGCGGGTGAACGGTGAGAGTCTTCGCGCCTTCGCCATTGGCTGTTGCCTGCATGTGACGCAGGGTCAATGCTATCGCCTGAGTGCGTGGGTGAAGTGCGCATTGACCGAAGGCACGGCGGAATTGTTGGCAATGGAATATTTGTTTGGCCGCGAGAATGTGACCGCCGAGCACCGCCAGGCAGCGCTGAATATTGGGGAATGGCAGCCGTTAGCGGTGGAATTCACCCCGGGTGAAAAGGCGCATGTCGTGGATATTTGCTTTGATGTTGCGGGTCGCGGCCAAGCCTGGATTGATGATATTTTGCTGGAGCGGGTGGGGGAGGAAGGCTGATGCAATTGACGGTAAATGACCGGGGATTGAAGTCCACGATTCAAATCAGTTTTGAGAAAAGCTGGATTCGTGTTGAGTGGAAGATTGATGAGCTGGGCGAGCCTTTTCCGGGTGGCTACTGGATGGTGAAGGATGCCACGCTGATATTTGAACCATCCACCGGCGTAGGGGAAGTGCTGAAATTGCCCTTGATTGCGGAACCGCCCAACCGCGCCACCATTGCCGGACTGAAGGCGTTCCGCCGAGTGCGCGGCAATGACATGCCCCGCAATTATTTGAGTTATGTGCTGGGACTTCCCCAGGGCAATTACACCGTGCGTTTCTCCGCCGAACTCATGGAGTGCAGCCGCTTAGTGCATTACTGCGATGCTTTTCAGTTTTTCCCCGTCTACTTCGATGAGATGCTGGATATTTTCGAAGAGACGGCAAAGCTGTGGGCCGGCAAAAATCACCCGGAAGCGCTGGAGCAGTTTCGTTTTCCGTGTGAGCTGGAACTGACTTCGCTCACCGTGCAAGCCGGCATGAATGAGCCGCCGCTGTACCACGTGACCAACGAAGCCGACTTGCCCAAAGTGACGTGGGAAGCTGCGCCAGCCATTACCGGTAAAGGTTCGGGCGGCCCTTTGCAGCCGGAGAACTACTTCAACAAGCAACTCAAAAGCGGCATTCCTTTTTTGCGCAACTACAATTTCTGCCGCTACGGCACGCATTGTACCGAAGCGCCGGTGCGGCCGGGTAATGTTGGCACGGGCATGCGCGCTTTCGCGATGTGGGGCAACAGTTTTTCGCAGCACTGGATGCTCACCGGTGATGAGGAGAGCGGCGCGGCGGCGAAGTATTGCGCGCAAATGACCAACGGCTACATAGCGGAAGGTCCGGCGCCGCACTTCCAGCATTTGCTCACCATGGGCATCGCAACGATGATGCTGCTGCGTTATTCCCGCGCCGCGGGCGACAGCCAGATTTTGGAACTTTCACACGATATCTGGAAGCGCTGGCCTTATGATTGGGAGCGCCATAGCGCCGCCACTCAGCCCAATGAGGGGGGTGGTGATACCACACCAAACGATACCCATAACATGAAGGCCGTGGGCGCCTGCGCCATGTGGCTCCTGGGCAAATACATGGGTGATGGCGATTTAATGGAGCGCGGCAAAGACTGCATTGTGAACTTCATAATTCCCAATATGCTGCCGGAAGGCTACTGGTATTACCGGCCTGGTTCGCCCGAGGGTGAAATCGTGAACGGAGTGCAGTCCAACAACCATTACGATGGTTTTGTGAAGCAGCTACTTTCACGGTTGTTGATGTATCCGGAGTGGCGCGAAGTGCCAGGCGCCATGGACACGCTGCGCCGCGGCATGGACTTCACCATTCGCGAATTAGCTGAAGTAAAAGGCAATGAACTCATTTGGGAACTGCATCGCGGCGTCACGTATGGACCGCATGAAACATTCGCACGGCACATCGGACATGCGGGCATGCTCATCGAGCCGGTGTGGGTGCTGGCGAAGTACTGCGATACCTCTTACCTGAAACCTTTGCAACAGTCGGTGCAATATGCCTACAACCGGCGCGACGAGGAAATCATGAAGGATTACTGGGATAACGCCTGGTTCTACTCCATTTACGTGGGCCTTTTCACTCTGTCGGGATTGGGTGTGAAGTTTGAAGGAGAGGCGAGCGACCTGCGGTTGGATATCAGCGCCAACACGGAGCCGGTGCTTTAATTACTGATTTTTGGCCAAATTCTGGAGATAATAAATGCAATTCTGGAAAACGTATATAGTATTGAGTGCACTGGCGGCAGGTTGTACGACCTTTGCCGCAGCCGAACCCTCTCAGCCGGTAAGCGGTGAGTATTTATTAACGGACTTTGGTGATGTTTCCACGCCAAAGGCAATTCTCGCTACGGTGGACAAGGCCATTCAGGCCATTGAAGCCAAGGGCGGCGGCACCCTGGTTATCCCGCCATCGGTGGATCAGTCGGTGAATATCCAAAACACCGCGGAAACGCAGCGCCTGCACGGCTGGGTGGTCAAACCGACGGTGACGATACTGGACCGGCGCGCGGGTTACGAGAAAACATTGGTTCCTTCCATCGGCAAGTGGTCACCGTCGGGATGGTTTGGTCTCGGTGTGCGGCGTGAATTGAATTTCGATGGGCCGGGGCTTAGCTCGTGGGGCAACTCGCAGGCGGTGAGCATTGAAAATCGTGTTATTCAGGGCGCTTCCTCCTACTTGCATCCGGTGCAGGGCGCTGTTAGCGCGGGCAAGGATGCTCGGATGTATCTTTACACCGAGCGGGGGCTATTTGTGGGCCAATATCTGAACTATTATTTCGGCCCCACTTATGCCAGTGGCTCGGAACCCATCACGATTAAAAGCATTGGGTGGGACCACGACAAAAAACAATTTTATGCCACGGCCGATTTGACGAAAGATCATCAGACCGGCGGCATGCTGTCCAATAAGAATATGTTGGGCAGTTTAAATATCGACAGCCTGAGCGTGGCCGATAACCAGACGCCGGGCGACTTCAACGTGATGCGCCGGCAATATGCCAACGGCGATTCATTCCTCATCAGCGGCCAGTATATTTATCAGGGCGATGTGTTGACGCAAGGTGGCGATGAAGCGGGCGTGGTGTTTAATGCCGAACCCCAGCAGGACCCGAATCCGTTTTATTCCAAGGTGGAGTCTTATGATGCTTCTACCGACTCTCTCAAATTCACGCCCGGCAACTCCAATGTGCAGAAGCTTTCCAATTCGCGCCCGCTTATCAATATGAATCCGCAGAAATGGATAACGGCGGGCATGGTCAATATTGTAGGACAGGATAACTGGGGCGGGTTCATGGCGCAGGATCCGAATTTTGATCGCGCCGGTGCGATTAAAGATGGCATCGACCTGACGAATTTTAGATACACGTTTGCGCTTAAACCAGGTGAACAAAGCGGCGCTGTGGTTTATGGCGGCGCGACACCGTACGCCAACCTGTACAAAACGGGCAAGGAAATTCCGCGCATCATCACCTGGGACGGCAAGCCGGTGATGTCCTTCAAGTATCCCTATAAAGGGCGGGCTTATCCTTCGCTGCACATGAACGCCACCAACTACTTGGGCGGGCGAATCATCGCTTCGGCGGATTGCGGGTGGACGAGCGATATCGTGGGCCGCTACTTCGCGGTGGATGATCCAGGTGAGTATTTGTATCCCGGCGACCCAACCATTGGCGGCGGTTATATTACCGGCAATGCCGAGCGCAAAACCTATCGCTGGTACCGCATTACGGATTACTGGAAGAATGCCGATGGCACGCACGGTATACGGCTGGGCCGCGTGCGGATGTTTGCCGCCGGGGCTGGTGCGCCGAATCTTTATAATGAGGATAACTACACATGGGATGGGCACGAGCGGCCTTTGAAGTACATCATCGCACCGGGATCGATGGTGTATGACGTTTCGCGAGGTTGGAAGGATTCGCACGGCGGTGATACTACAGCCGCGGACCCCCGGATTGTGAAGGTGGTGAAAGCCTCCGTGACGGGAACCGCGCTGGACTACGCGCCCGGTGACCCTATCGAGCAGGCCGTGGGAGCGGATCCGGCTATTCCTCGCGCGATGCGCATCCGCATGTTCAACCAGGTGCCCAACAATTTTTACACGGGTGCAATTGAAGTGGGCAATTACGGCAAAGTGCAAATCACTTCCGCGCTTTCCACTTTTGGCGGCGGGCAAACATTGCAGGACATACAGAATCGCAAGGACCGGCGGCCCTCGTATCAGTACGGAATCGACTTCAATGCGGTGATGGGCACTGGCATTTGGTTTAATGCCGATACGCAGGATGCGGCGATCAAGTTTGAGCAGCCATTCAAGAATCCGCAGCCGATTAAGTGGTCACACGAGAAGGGCACAACTTCATTGATTGTCGATCCGCTCAGCGGCGATATGTCAATCACGGGCAGCAAGCTGAGTGTGGCGGGCATCAAGAGTGCGCAGGGGATATCCGCAACGGGAATCGCCGCCAACAACTTGCGAGGCATTGATGTGCCCGTTACTCGCGGTGTGAAAACTCTTCGCGTTAAGTTCGTCATTCCCGAACCCGACGCGAAGTATTCCATCCACGTACAGCCGAACTGGATTACGCAGGACGCGGTGGTTGCCAAAACAGTGACGGGGTTCGATGTTGTATTCAGCGGCGCCGCGCCGGCCAGCGCCCGCGTGGACTGGCAGTTGATTCGGTGACGGAAAGTAAAGTTCAGGACATCAATACCAGTAACTGTGGATGGTGGGCTTCCATTGTTCTCTTATCCCAGGAAAACTTGTCTATCTATCATGACGGAAAGAGGAATTGTTTCATGCGAATTGCCCTTGTACTTACCCCGCCAACCGACCAGTACTTTCGCTGGGCCGCGCAAATCGGCGTCACGGATTTTGCAGCGCGCTATCAGTGGGCCCATAGTTACGACAAGCTAAAAGAAACCTGTGAGTGGAGCGAAAGTTTCGGTTTGAAGACCTCGGTGGTGGAAGGGTATCTGCCGATTGATTCGATCGTTCATGCCCAAGGCGAACGCGATGAGCACATAGAAGAAATCAAGCGCCTGATCGTCAACATGGGCAAGTTGGGCGTGGGGACGCTTTGCTACAACTTCATGCCCAATACGGACTGGACGCGCACCGCGCTCAATGTGCCGGCGCGTGGTGGCGCTTTAACCAATAGCTTCGATGAAGCGTTGTTGGGGCCTTCGACAGCAGAGTCTATCGATTCAGCAGAGCAACTCTGGGACAACCTTACCTATTTTTTGGAGCGTGTTCTGCCGGTTGCCGAAGACGCCGGTGTCGTATTGGCGATGCACCCGGATGATCCTCCGCTCGCGACGCTACGCGGTGAGCCGCAGATCATGTATAACGCCGCGTGCTATGACCGGCTCTTCGAATGGAACGACAGCCCGGCAAACACCATGTGCTTTTGCCAGGGAACCTTTTCGGAAATGGGCGTGGATGTGCCGGGGGCGATTCGCCATTTTGCGGGAAAGATTTCCTACGCGCATTTTCGTGACGTGCAGGGTAGTGCGGCGCGCTTTGTGGAAACCTTCCACGACAACGGCCAAACGGATATGTTCGCGGCCATGAAGGCTTATGCGGATGGCGGTTTTACCGGTGCGATGCGTCCCGACCATGTGCCGACCCTGGACGGCGAAGATGGCAATGGCGGCGGTTACACCATGCTGGGGCGTTTGTTCGCGGTGGGGTATATGCGCGGGTTAATGGACGCGGTCAGGAATTAGTTATCAACCACAGAGTACACAAAGAGCACAGAGGATTTTGTTATCTCGGCATGTGGTTGTAATCCAACAATCTCTCGGGTTTTTAGTTCTTGTGATATGCCATGAACCCATTCAAGCCATTTTTTTTATACAGCGTCATCTGCTGGGCTGTTTTGGTTAGTGTCTGCCATCGTGCGGAAGCGGATGCGCTTCTAACGGACAATCCTGTAGAAATGCCGGCGAATTATTATGCGGAGCCGGTCGGCCTGCCTTACGATGAAGAGATCATCGAGCAAAAGCAGGAAGCCGGTTGGCACTGGAAGGAATTTCGCTATACCAGCCTGGTGTTCAATGGTGAAGCGATTCGCGTCCACGCGGTTTACGCCGCCCCTGATACGGCGGATAAAGATCACCGCGCCCCCGGCATTGTCATGACTCATGGTGTTTTCGGTGCTATTAAAGGGCCGGACGGACGTTATTGGGCTGCCCTTTCGGATTTGGTAAAGGCCGGGTATGCGGTTTTATTCTTCGACTGGTACCCAAATTATTCGAAAGATTGGAAACCGCAAAATGCCAACGAACCAAAGCGTTTCACGACATTTGGCGGTCTGGATTATTTTGGTCAGGAGTCGTGGTATCGCTATGGTCAAGACTGGAAGGAATCCATTCATTATCAAGTGGTAATGGCCGGGCGGAGGGCGATATCGTGGATTATTAAACAGGACGAGGTGGATGCGAATAAAATCGGCATCACGGGTGCAAGTTATGGCGGCATATTTTCATCGCTCATTGCCGCCGTTGACCCACGGATCAAAGCCGTAGCACCAGCGGTGTATACGGCGGGTTTTGGGTTGAGGGAAGAATCCTATAACATGCTGCCTTCCGGATGGAATGCGGAGAAAGCCCAATCCTGGATCAATCGTTTCGATTCACAAAAGCTGCTGGCGAAACGCACCTTGCCCATTCTTTATACCGTGGGCGCGAACGACTCGACGTTTTTGCTCTCCAAGGCGATGAATGTTTATGCGGAGATGAACGAGCCGAAACACCTCCTCATCGGTGCAAATCGCGGCCACGACTACTGGGATTTTGATCAGACCACTCTCTTTTTCGATCACGCCCTCAAAAACAAAATACCACGCCTTTCCGTGAGTGGTGTGTCGCTAAAGCAGCAGGGACGAGAGGCGATGGCAACCATTCAGGTGAAAGGCGAGCCGGCAAAAGTGGAATTTGAAATCGCTACGCCGTTTGAAATAGATTCGGACAAAGGCGCCGCCGCTGTGCCTACCAATGTGTGGAAATGGACGGCCATTGAAGCAAGGCCCAATGGCAACGGTAGTTACACGGCGCGATGGCCGTTACCGGTGATGAGGCCGATTCATACCGGCGACAAGTATTACGACTGGGATGGACAAAGCCGCTTAATTCCAACATCGCCGTCAAAAGCTCCGGTGTTTCAAGGCGCGGAGAGCCAGGGGTTGGTGCAGGTCTTTGCGCGAATCACTGATAATTCTGGCGCGGTGGAAACCACACCTTTGGCCATTCCGCTCCGTTTCAGCGATGAGCCGGTGAGTGCCACGCTTTCAGGTGGTAACAGCTTGCCGGTGTTGGTGGCTGCCACGACCGTAGGGACCCCTGATGTGGTGCCTGTTGATTCCAATACCCCTATGGGACTAACACGAGTGAAGCTTCCCGCCGATTTACCTCAAAACGAAGCCGGAAAATATGGTTACCTTCTCTGGAACTGGCGGAAGCAGCTTCCCGACGCCTCACTCAAAACAGAGGAAAAGGCGACACCGACAAAACAGGTGTTTGCTCCGTATGAAGATGTGATTCCTGTGAAATCTTTCATGGCAGCCCCGGGTTTTGATGCCAATGCGCGCGGCGGGCTGATGAATTTCCAGATTAACGGCCTCACTGATACCCAGCTTGCCAACCGTTCCTGGCATGGCGCGTTGGGAGTGGGAACTGGCAGCAGCGAGGAAATTCCGCTTTCGGTTACTGATGGCAAAGAGCACCTGGTTACTTTCGTAATGGGCGCCAACCCGACAGGCAGTTGCAACGCGCGAGTGTGGCTGCGGGATACCCGGGGAAACGCTGCGATAGTGCGCTATCGGCAGGGAGATAAAGCCGATTCAATTTTTCAGTTTCGCTTTAGCGGTAAAGTGTGGCTGGGCGTGCAAATAACTTCGCAGCCGGCATTGCAGTTCAATACCATGGTGGGACCTTCAGCGATTTTTTTCGATTGAGCCTCGGAGTTTTTTTAGATGAACACGACAAGTAACGAACTGCGCTTTGAAATAACAGAATTCCGCGACGAAGCCTCCGGGTTGCCGGTGCGGCGGCTGACGCAGGACGGCATCAATGTATCACCTTATTTCAACAGCTATGCCTGGACTCAGGACGGGCAGTGGGTATTTTTCATTCGCGTTGAGGGTGATGAAGCATTTGTAGCGGCTAATGAAGTGGAGACCGGCATTTGCAAGAAGCTCGCGGGACCATTCCGTGTTCCCGTGGACCGGTTTGAAGATGACGATTTGTTCTGGGGGACGCTCAGCGCCATTCCGGGAACACGCGCCGTTAGCTTTGTCGCGCGGCATGGCGTGTGGAGGGCTGATATCGATGGAGACGGCCCGCAGCTACTGGCCGAAATCCCCGATAGGAACTGCTTTTTTGGTGACAGCGATATTTCCACCGACGGCAAATGGCATGCATTGGCGGCGGTGACGTTTTCGCCGGAGGGTTGGGAAAAGCGTGAGCAAATCGCTTGGCCGCCGGACGAGTTTTACGACCAATATCTCTTGAACTCGCGGCTGTTCCGCGTTGCTTTAGATGGCAGCGGCAAAATGGAGAAACTATTTGATGTGCCGAAGGCCGCTGTCAGCCATATATCGCTCAATCCGGTAGATCCGGAACAGATCATGTATTGCAAGGATAGCAATTACCACTACCGGTGGGGGCGAATGTATCTGCGGCGCACAGACGAAACGGAAGCGCGGCCTCTGCGTGACCAGAGGTCCGGCAAAGTCTTCGCGACTCATGAGATGTGGTTCCCTGATGGACGGCATGTGGCTTATCACGGCTTCTATCAAAGAACCGCAAACGAGTGGCCTCCGTTCGGGAGTTTCGCAGGTTATATCGATACTGAGCGCGACTTGCCATTCGAATTTCTTATCGAAGGCCCGCGCTGCGCCTTCAGCCATACGGTGCCCTCGCCCAATGGCCAGCGGTTCCTGATGGATTTATTACCCTGTGAAAAAGAGGAACCACAATGTTTGTACGAGCTGATTCTTAACCGTGAAGAGGGAACTTGCCGGCGCGAAGTCTTATGCAGTGTGGCTTCTGACCAAAGCCCGCTGCCTGTCAATCAGTGGCGGACGCTTGACCCCATTTTTTCGCCCGATGGAGAGCGAGTCCTGTTCAGGGCCGCTCAAGAGGGCGAGCTTCATTTATATGTTTTGGACCTATGAACGAACACTGCGCTTTTCTTAGAGCCGGCGATATCACGGCGATAGTTGGTGATGATGTTAAACGGGGTTGGGGCGATGGTTGCTTCAGCGGTTTGTGGTCGCTATATCACACGGCATGTTTGGTTAGCCCGTTCCAGAATTGCATGGCCGGGCTGATTTCCAATTTTCATCGCGGCACACAGCCCACTCTGGAAATTGTCGACGAGACCACCGCGCGCTTGGTGCGCACACCCTATGAGGGAATGCCGCACGCCACGGTGACGGGGACCTACGCGCTGCGGGAACCTCATTACGTTGACTACACACTGGACGTTGCTTTTGAACCGGATGCCAAGAATATTCCAGAGCAAATTGAATGTATTTGGGCCAGCTACATGAACAGCCCGCGCGACAGCTCCATTTATTTCCTGGAGAATGGCGTGTGGGCTAAGTTCAGCTCGGACATTCACGGCATGAATGCATCCGTTTTGCCAGCGGGATTAGACGATGCTTACCGCCAGAATTGGGAACGGCGCAGTGACGAAAACCGCTTCCGCGACCAGGAATGGTTCTGGCGCTCCTATTCCGGAAGGACCTTTGATTACCCTTTTTACTTCGGCCAATTGCACAACATGACGATGCTGTTTATGGCGGATAGCCACCGCGATTTTCGCATTTTCGTTTCACCGACGGGAGGAAATTATTCCTGCATTCCCGGCAACACTTCGCCCGCGTGGGATTTTTCATGGATTATCTGGAACGCTAAGCCTGGTGAGGTGCGCACCTTTCATCTTCGTTTAGCGTGGTTCCTCCCGCGCCCCTGGGATACGTGTAGACAGGTGTGGGAAGAGTGGGAGAAGTTTCGGGAGATATACCCCATACGCGGGAGTTGAGGAGAAATTTCAGGTGTTACCATTTTCGGCGGATGAACGCGACTTGTTCTACGACGTGCGCAATCAACTGCATGCGGATTTATTTCGCCGCGCCAGTGTCTTGCAGGAGAAGCGCCGCGAGGAACGCCGCAGCATTCAAACCGAACAGGAGTGGGCGCAATATCGCGATGGGTGGAAAGCCAATTTATTGCGCGCCATAGGGGGATTGCCGCAAGAGAAGACACCACTTAACGCCCGGCAAACAGGGGCAATTGAGACAGGAAATTTTCGCATTGAGAAAATCCTGTTCGAATCCTTGCCTAACTTTTTCGTTACAGGTTTGTGCTATGTGCCGCATGGCCTCACTAAGCCCGCGCCTACTGTGTTGCTGGTGCAGGGTCACGTAGGCAAACCCTGGCCGGCATACCAGCAGTTATGCGGGGATTTGGCTGCTGCGGGATTCATCGTTTTTATGATTGATCCAGTAGGGCAGGCGGAACGCTCGCAATACTACTCGCATGGCCGCCACAACTTGATGAGCATTAATACGGAGCATTGCCAGGCCGGCAACGTGCTGTTTCTTCACGGGCAAAGCTTGGCCCGTTATTGGGCCTGGGATGGTATTCGCGCTCTGGATTATTTGTGCAGCCGGGATGATGTGGATGCGGATCGTTTAGCTGTCACCGGCCACAGTGGCGGTGGATGGCAAACGTTTTTATTAATGGCGCTGGATAGCAGGTTAGCCGCGGCCGCGCCGTGCGCCATTACCACGACGTTGCACTGGATAATGAAATCCGCCGAGCCTGTGGATTCCGAACACATCATTCATCGCGCTTTGGAAAAAGGACCGGATTACCTGGACTTCCTCTCCGCGATGGCGCCGCGGCCTGTGATAGGACTGGCGACGAGCTTTGATTGCTATTTTCCCGTGGAAGGCACACTGGAAGCCGCGCAGTGGGCGCGGCAAGTTTATGAGTTGCACGGGCGCGGCGATGCGTTTGAGATGGTGATTGACGATGATGTGCACGAATATACCAGGCCGCTGCGTGAGGCTTGCGTCACATTTTTCCGCAAGCATCTTTGTGGTGACGCGACGCCTTTCCGCGAAACAGAAACGCCAACGTTCACAGCGCGCGAAATGTTGGTGACACAAAGCGGTCAGGTTAGCGTGGATGAACCTCATGCGATTTCCGTTGCGGACCTTTGCGCGCGTGAGGAACGCGTTACTTTCCCGCGGAGAAGCGCGGAGGAGTTGAGGCAAGAACTTGATGATGTGTTGGGGGTAAGCCGCGCCGGAGACCGCAGTGCGCCCATCCACCCGCGTTTGGGAGTTGATGGGCAACTGGATGGTTACATGCTCGATAAGCTGCTTTTCTTCAGCGCGGAAGATGTGATGGTCTCCGGCGTCATTTGCCATCCGCGCGAAGCACAACCGGGCGTTCCTCTTCCAGCCGTGGTATTCCTCCATGAAGGCGGTACCTCCAGCGCGCCAACCCAGCGGCCGTTGATTGAAAGCTTGCTGGATAGCGGCAAGTGCGTCGTGATTTTCGATCCGCGTGGCGTGGGTGCGGTTCGCAGCCGGCGGCGCGTCCCATTGTTTTACGAGAAGAGTTATTGGCCATTTCACAATGACTGTTACAATAACGCCTGTGACGCCATTCAGTTGGGGCTTAATATTTTAGGGTTGCGGGTGTTTGATGTCCTGCGCTGCCTGGATTATCTCTCAACACGCCCGGATGTTGCATCGCTGGAAATTTACGGCGTGGGGCCTGTCGCACTGCTTGGTTTTTTTGCGGCGGCACTGGATGAGCGAGTAGAAACCACGACCTGTGAAAAAATGTTGTCTTCATATCGCTCGATCACGCAGACCCCGTATTACGATAATCACCTCTATCCCCTGGACCTTTTGCCGTGGGGATTACTCGCGCACTTTGATTTGCCGGATTTAATGCCTTGCTTCGCGGGCCGAACCGTGCGGGTGTTGAATCCTGTAGACGCGAAAGGGCGCCCCGTTAATGAGCAATGGACTTAGTCGGCAGGAGCGGCACAATAATTATCAAAAAGAGTGAGCTTCAGTTAATTATGTGGCGGAGGCGGTAGCGAAGCTGAGGATGGCGTCGTCCTCAGCTAACTGAATAGGCTCAGGCTTGCCGTGGCCCTTGCCGCCGTAGGGAACATTCGAAAGGGCGTTATAGCAGCAGATGTAACTGATGCGCGGCTTGTCCGATTCGTTGGCCTCGGAAGCATGCAGTGTGTTGCAGTGGAAAAAGAGCGCACTGCCGGCCGGAGCTTCAACGTATTTCACCGGTAGGATGCTTTCGACGTATTCAATACGTTCCGGGTCCGTGCCGGTTTGCTTGCCGCGGCTTCCGTGATCGAGGCGGCCCAGCAGGTGTGAACCGACCAAAACTTTCAGGCAGCCATTTTCCCTGTTGGTGGGGTTGAGGGCGATGAGGCACGAAATCATGCGCGGGTACAGGCATCCGTCGTGATACCAATAGCCGTAATCCTGATGCCATTCCCAGGCGCCGCCGGTGCGCGGCTCTTTCAGCATGACCTTGCTGTGCCAGTGGTAAATATCCTCACGCAGCAGTTGTCTTGCGCCCACCACGATTCGCGGATTGCAGGTGACCGCGCCCCACACGTCATCTTGAACATTAGTCCACAGCGCCAGTTTGCTGGAGCGGCCTTCGACATCGGGCATGTCAAATTTGTGGTTGTTAATGCGGTCGTCCCCGCCCGAGTGCTCCATCAGAATTTCCGTTTCTTGCGGCGTGAAAACATTTTCCACCAGTATGAATCCGTCGCGGTCAAAGGCCTCAACCTGTTGGGGGGTAAGCATGATGTTTTGCTCTTTTAGATTTTCGGTACATCGGTGAGATGCCCCGGACGAGTGCCGGGGCGCGGGACGCTGGAGAACTGGAAATACACCAGTTCATGATCGGCGCGCAGAGTGTGCGCCACACCGCGCAGGCAGGCAACCATGTCGCCGGGTTCCAATTGATATTCCCGTACGCCGGTAGCTTCGGTCCACAGGGTAACCACCGGGGTGCCGCTGGTGAACCACCAGTACTCGTCAAAATCATGACGGTGCAACTCCACCCGTCTGTTGGCGTGCAGACGATATTCATGGAAAGTCGCGGCATCGACAGGGTCGAGAAGTTTCACGAGCTCTTCGCCGATGCGCTCGCCCTTGCGGGCGCGGATGATGCACCCATCTGTGGTGGTGAGTTGTGGACGTTCTACTGTTGGCACATCCATCAATTTTCCGTAGCCGGCTGATGTGTGGCCGTCAGTTTAGTAGTGGGCTGTATCCAGCATCAATGAGAGAAGCTTCGATTTTTTTCTGATATCGTTCGTCTTTCAGCCGCCGGGCTGAGTCAAGGGGGAGCATTTCCGAAGGTTTTTAAGTCAAGCCGTTAGGTTTAGAATTTCATACGGCTGGGTATACTGTAGTGTATTCTGTAGAGTATGCCTCCTCAATTGGATTCAGTTCGCAAAACACGTGCAAAGGCAGCGGGCCGCTCCCTTGGTTATGGCGACCTGGTTGCCAAGCTGCGCCGGGAGATTGAAAGCGGCCGGTTGGCTGAAGGTGACCGCCTGCCCTCGTTCCTGGATTTGCAGAACAAATACGGGACGACATCCAACACCATTAATCGCGCTCTTATTGAGTTAGAAAAGGAAGGCTTAATCGTCCGCGAGCGGTGGCGGGGGGTGTTTGTGGCGCCGCGGCGCGTGGAGCGCCGCCAGGCTATCGGCCTTGCGGACTTTGACTCCGTGGCGACGATTTCTCCTTATTATTCACTTCTGGTCCGGGGCATTCAATCGGTTGCCCACCGGGAGCAGTATGAGATTACCCTGATCAATACCCAATCGCGTGGCGGAGTGGATAAGGTGGACGGCGTGGTGGGACATGGCGAGACGGGTGCTGAATTTTTGGAGAGTCTGCCTTCCGGCCTGCCGGTGGTTAACGTGATGGCGCCGATGGAGAACGGGCTGGCCGTGGCGGTGGATGATTTTGGTGGAGCGGCCAAAGCGACGGAATATTTGCTGGGGCTGGGCCACAAACGGATCGGCTTTTTGGGATATGTGGAAGCGCCCTCCACCAGGCGCCGGCTGGGGGGATATCGCGCGGCATTGGAAGCCGCGGGTATTGAACCCGCTTCAGGTTGGATACATCCGCTGCGGCTGCGCTTGAACGAAAAAATTTCCACTACCGATGTGCGTGATCGCGTCAAGGAGTTCGGTCATTTAAACGCCTTGGAATGGTTGCGCGGCGATTGGCCTGAAGAAAATCTGACGGCGATAATTGCGCAGAACGATGAACTGGCGATAGGCATGATGCAGGCCTTGCGCGAAGAAGGGTATGAAGTGCCGCGCGATGTGAGCGTGATGGGATTCGACAGCACGGCGCTCTGTGAAATGTGCTCGCCGCGATTGACCAGCGTGCACTTGCCGTTGGAACAGATTGGCGCCATGGCGGCGGAGTTGTTGCTGCGCCGCATTCGTGAAGAAAAGATCGACACGATGACTTCGGTGGTGCCGATGGATGTTGACATTCGAGAATCAACAGCGCCGCCTCGGCAGGAGGAGTAACTAACAAGACTTTGCCCGTATTCAAAGTCCCTTGCCGTTACCGTTATTTATTCATCCAGTTGGTTTACGACCCTCAGGAAAAAGATTCTCTTGAACACCACAATTTTTTTGAATCCCATCGCTGTTGCCATGCCGCGCTTGCGATCAGTTTTTCAGGCTCTTTTGTTTTTCGCTATTTTGTGTTGTTGTCTCTCCGCAGCGGTTTCGGATGAAAAGCTGATCGTTCTGGATGAGGCGCCGCGTAATTCGTCACGCTTTGAAATTGGGACGAATGGCAAGTTGTATTTCAACGGCGGTGGCTACAGTGTGTTGGACGCGCAGGGTAAGCAGATTGACCGCATTCCGGCGCCGGGGGCGGCGCGCGAATTGGTGCCGCTGCCGGACGGGACTTTTTTAGCGGCGAATGCGCATTCTGTGGGACACATCGCGTTGCTGCGCGCCGATGGCACCGAACAAAAGATTTTGGTGAGGCGCGGCGGCAACGTGCAGTCGCTGCATTCCGATGGTACGGGGTGGACCTCGCCCATGGGATTGGCGGTGGATTTTGAGAAGAAGCTGATCTTTACGTTGGATAGCGTAGCCGGTCAGCGAGGAATGGCGGACCCCGCATGGAGCCGTATTGCCATTTTTGATTTAGATGGCAAGTTCGTGCGGGACATTAATCGTTGGGATGGCTTCGCGCTCAAGAATGACGCGGAGGAAACGAAAGACATTAAACGTACCTGGTACAGCGATATCGAAGTGGACCCGCCCCGCGAGCGTATTTTTGTGACGGCCACTGTCCTTAAGAAACTGCTGGTCTTTTCTTATGACGGCAGGCCGGTTGGTGAAGTGCCGGGGCAGGGTGGCATCGCGGTGTTTCCCGATGGCCGCGTTGCGGTTGGCGGCACCGACGCGAAGAGCATTCAAATTTACGACACCGATCTGAAACCGGTTAAGACGCTGGATGTGCCGCTGATATTTCAGTTGCCACGCGCCATTAATGAAGGCCGCATGGACCTGGAAGCTGACGTGCAGGGGCGGCTGTTTATGAACTCGATTGACGCGGGGACTTTGTTTGTGCGTTGGTCGAGTGATTTGGCCCAACGCGAGGAATTTGGCCCGCGTTACTTGCGTGTACAGGTGGATTTCGGCGATACGGCACGGCCGGCGGGCACGCCGGTGAAACTGACCGCAATCGTGACGGGACGGCCAGAGCCCGAAGCCAACAAAGGTTGGCAGGTGATGGCGCGACCGAGCGACGGCAGCGATTTGCGATGGCGTAACCTTCCGTCGCAATATTCCAATGGTTCTCTCGAATTCACTCCACCCGCAGATGCAGATAGTTTCTATGAAGTTGCGGTGCGTTACGGTAACGGCCCGATTAATCGCGCCGATTTCATAGACGATCCATACCTGCAACGGACTTTTGCTTTCATGCCCGCTGGCGCTACGCGCAGCTTGGCGGCTTTTCCCGCAACGGGACGGCGGGTTTATCAACAAGGTGAAACGATTGGTTGGCACATCGTGCAACGAGGCGGCGATGGCGCGGCGAAGGTGCAGGTAACGCTGGAAAAAGGTGCCAAGGTTGTGGCTCGGGCGGACCTCACTGTGGGCGGCAATATGGCGGTGGAGATGCCGGCCGCTTTTACGGCACGCTTGGCCCCCGGCGATTATTCGTTGCGTCCGGCGAGCGCGGGCTATCAGAGTTATACGCTGCCTTTCATCATTGCTTCTTCCCTGGTGGATTCGCCCTTACAGCGGATTCAATATCACGAGTTTTCACAGGCGCCGGCTTCAGTGGGACAAAGCAACTTGGTGGATGTCGCGGAAAAGCAAGCCTTTATCCGAAACTATATCGAGGCGACGGCGCGGCAAGGTTTTTCGCGAGAGACCGACCGCAAGGGGTGGTCCGATTGGGCGAGGCGCCCTGATAGTGTGCCGGTGAATTTGGCAGCCACCGGTTTTGCGCCGCCGGAGTTTTACGGCATCCCGAATGGCGGTGGATGGGAGAGCGAGTATTACCTGGACCAGATGAGCCGCTACGGCATTCGCTACGATACGCAGCTCATTGGGCATTGCGGGCCGGTCTGCTTTATCGATCAGGATTTGAAGGAGCGGTTGCCGGCGTTGCAGCGCACGGCGCAGTGGCTGAGTAACTATCCGGCGTTTTACGGTTTCAACTACAACGACGAAATGTTTTTCGGAGGATGGGAAAGCTCGTATGGAACCGCGCCGCAGGATTGGTTGAAGCAAGCGCAGGACAAGCTGGGGGGCAAACGGCCGGATGCTTTACTGGCGGCGCTGGATACGATGTACAGCAGTTTCAATGGCGCGGTAAAAGCGGCCAACCCAAGGGCGCGCACCACAACCACGCCGATGTGGCAGTTTCCCGCGGTGGAAGGGAGTTATGCGCCCACCATCTATCAAGGGATGGATGAGAGCTATAGCCATTACCTTTCGGAGGGCTACTCCATGCCCTGGTATCCGGCGCATTCAGTGGAGTTTTTGAAGCGTCCGGGCAAACCAATAATGGGCGTGTTCGATAACAATTACACCAGCGGCGATGGCGGCCTTTATTTGAAGAACATGATGCAGGTGCTGGGCCGCGGAGTGCAGGGTTTCGGCTCGGAGCATATGACGTCGCTGGCGACATCCGAAGGCCGCAACGTATTGCCGGAGGCGGCTTCGGCTATTACCGCTGGCAATCGCTTAGCGCGGATGTATGGAGCGATATTCGCGGAAGCGCCCCCGGCTAATGAAGCGACGATTCTGTACTCTTATGCGCAGGATGTCACCGAGCACCGCAACAACCCCGGCACTCCCCACTGGGAGCGCGTTTTCGAATTACAGGGCGCGGGGCTGATGGCCGGCATTCCGATGAGCATCACCTACGAAGAAGATGTGCGTGCGGGGAACCTTTTGCGAAATGGAAAGCCGCGCACGCCAATGCTGTTTTTAGTGGGGCAGCAGGTGGCGTTGCCGGAAGATGTGCAGGCGCAGATAAAGGCTTACCAGAAGGCGGGCGGCAAGGTTTATTTGGATGCGGATTCAGCGGACTTTCCAGGGGGCACGAAACTTTCCCTAAAGACTCACGAACTGGGGCAAATTTATAACGCCGGCTACGCGGCCGATTCATTGCATCCATTAGCACAGCCCGTCCTGGAAAAACTGGCGAGTGGTTTGAAAACCGCAATAGGCGCGGCGCAAGCTTTCCCGATGGAAACCAGCGATCCGTGGGTTGGCAAGAGCCGGCTGGACGGCGCGGGCGTACAGTATTTGGTTTTAGCTACGGAGACTGGGCCATTTCCATGGGCGGCGGGCGATGTGTGGTCCACTGGCGCCATGTACAACAAGGGCGAATACGGTTCCTATCTTCCCAAGAAAGTAGACTTCTCGTTTCCTTTCAAAGGCGGCGTGGTTTACGACGTGTTTGAAAATCAAATCGTGAAGCCGGCTATTTCGGGTAACAAAGCAACTGTATCGGCGGACCTTACGACGTTTCCAGGACGTGTTTTCGCGGTGGCGCAAGCACCGCTGGGCGCGCCGAAATTGTGGGCGAAGTCCGATGGCAGCGCGGTGCGTTACGCGGTTCGTATTCTGGACAACTCCGGAAAAACTTTAAAGGGACGCGTGCCGCTGCGGATTCGTTTGCTCAGCGGTAGTAGCGTGGTGCAGGAATTTTATCGCGGCAGTGATGAGAATGGCACTTTCGATGACACGATGCCCTTGCCGCTGGGTAGTGGCAATGCGACCCTTGAAGCCTCGGAATTGCTCAGCGGCAAAACGACTTCGCTGACCTTGCCGCTGAATGCGAAGTCTCCGGCTCTATTTGCCAATAGCCCCATGGTTTCGATAAAGCGTGAAGCACAGGTGCGGGATTTGCTGAAGCGCGCGGGTAACGAAATAACCCTGGTGACGGCCGCGGCCGATGTGGTGGATGCGGACAGCGTGCAAAAACTTTCCATGGCACTGGCGGCGCGTGGCATTACTTTGAAAACGGAAACCAGCATTGCCAGAACCCCGCAAACCGGCGTTTACCTTACAGCCGGGCAAGTACAGAACCGTGGCCTAATGGGAGATATTCTGCGCTTGGCTTCACAGCGCGGACTGCTGAATTACCCTCTGACCGATAACGTACCGGGAGCAGGACGCGGTTTCGCGACTGCGGTATTTGCGGCACGCGCTTACGGCGAAGATGTCATTGCGCTGGTAGGCGGCGACGCGATCGGACTGACTTTCCAGCACAGTGGGATCCGAAGCTTGGAATTCACGTGACTTGAAGTCGCGGCC
>JADMIO011346925.1_pt1 | contig 63941 bp, 53 predicted proteins | sample 8958161 | NCBI WGS metagenome assembly JADMIO01 (sample SAMN16585339, study PRJNA669376) | soil metagenome | isolation source: Crop rotation soil | place: USA: Cullars Rotation, Alabama | collected 2011
CGCGACAACTTGTCCACGTGGAATTCTAAGCTTAGGATCCCAATGTGCTGGAAAGTTGAAGGTGAAGCAAGTCGTCGCCCGTTTTATCCATTCAACGGCGACCAGGTGCTATTCATGATTAATTTATTCGGTGCGACGGAACCTGCATTTACGGTAGAAGACGGACGCAAAATAGAGGAGGACATTCACTTGCGATTGCCATTGAAAAACCAAAGTGAGATTTCTGTTTTGGCGATCCTGAAAGAGCTGAACCCTTCCAGCCGACAGAAAGAAAGAGGATACATTCATTACTCGAAGTCAGAGTTTCCCAATACTGACAGATCACTGACATCCGAGGAAGGGCAGGTGGGGAAAACAGAAATTCAACCGGATGGAGTCTTCGGTTGAAATCTAACACTTCTACACTAATTTCTGTGGGAATCTCATCTATAATTTAAGGACTACCTTTACAAAAGATGAGGAATAGAAATCATTGAAGTATATCTGGCATTGTGGAAGAATATCTGCCGGTAAAATCCTGCACTTTCAAGTAACACCTGCTTCTAACTATTCGCAAGACAATTTATCCAGAGTTTGGATTTGCATTGAGAATAGCGTTTGGCTCTATATCCTTCTAATAGTTTAATTGTAAACTTTATAAATGATCATTCTTATTTTTTTTGCCATTCATTGGTACACCTCTCTTTTCTTTCAATCAGTTTTCCATCATCGCTATGCTGCTCACGGTATGTTTCGTATGTCGAAATTCTGGGAGCGGTTCTTCTACATCGGATGCTTTATTGCTCAAGGGTCTTCATACATAAGCGCGCGTGCCTACGGAATCATGCACCGATTGCACCATGCGCATACTGATGAATCAAATGATCCTCATTCACCTTCAAATGATCCCAATCTTTTCGCGATGATGTGGAGCACACGCAACAATTACTTTTCTATTTACAAAGGCCGAACAGATGTGTCTGCCAAATTCACAAAGGATCTTCCCGATTGGAAATCGTTCGATCGCTTTGCACATAATTATATTGCCCGCTTTATATGGATTGCTTTGTACCTGCTTTTCTACATTGTGTTTGCAACTGCATGGTGGCAATTTTTGTTATTGCCCGTTACTATTCTTATCGGCTCATTCCAGGGCGCAGCGGTAAACTATTGGGCTCATCGGTTCGGTTATGTGAATTTCAAACAATCGAATACATCTAAAAATATTTTACCCGTTGATCCGATCTTCTGGGGTGAATCATTTCATAATAACCATCACCAGCATCCGGGAAGGCCGAATAATGCACACCGGTGGTTTGAAGTAGACATGGGTTATATTGCAATGAAAGTTCTTCATTGGTTGGGAGTGATAAGCCTAAAACCCATCGCACTAGCTTCATTACAAACAAAGCATTAAGGTGTCTTCTATTCAATTGCGATAGAATGATACATTGGCCGCTGTCGCGATTGAAAAAGCCACTGACATGGCGAAGAGAAATTATTTCGCTCATGTAAACCCCCCTCTCGTCCTCAAATCTGGCGCGCGAATGTCTTTGAGCAATATATGAGAGCTTTCGCGTGCCCCACGCTGCTGTATCAAAAACTTCCCCTGCGACAGGTAGATATTGCGAACATAGAAATGTGCAAGTTTTTTGAAGGATATATTTGTTACAGCAAGTTCACCTCTCCCTTAAGCCGTTCTTGAAATCGTAAGTACATGAGCAAACTTATTTCACTTCTTCTCCTCGTCTTATCATCAGGCGTATTGACGGCACAATCAACCGCGGATTATAAAAAGCTGGATACAGCCTTAAACTTATTGTATCAAACGCACCGGTTTAATGGTACTGTGTTATATGCCGAAAACGGAAAGGTGCTTTATAAGAAAGCGTTTGGTGTTGTCGATTACAGAACCAATCAACCATTAACTACTCATTCAGCGTTCAACCTTGCATCCATTTCAAAGCAATTTACTTCCATAGGAATTATGCTGCTGAAAGAAAAAGGGAAGCTGCAATATGATGATGACTGTAAAAAATATATTCCTGAATTTCCTTACGAAGGCATCACCATTCGTAATTTAATGACGCATACTTCTGGTCTGCCGGAATACTTTGATTTGTTTGAGCTATACAAGAACCCTTTGGATACGCTCGACAATAACAGGATGATTGACATATTCGCCGGGCATAAACCGGCTCTTGAATTCGCAACCGGAACTCAATGGAGTTATTGCAACACGAATTATGCTTTGCTGGCAAGCATCATTGAACGGATAAGTAAAGAACCGTTCAATGTTTTCTTTAAAAAAAATATTGCGGACCCATTGAATTTGAATGACACGTACGTCTACCATGTGTTGATGCCATTCGCTCCTGCAAACTACGTTTATGGTTTTGAAGAAACCGGTGAAAACAGAAAACTCAACGATCTCACTCCTTTTGACGGTGTTGTTGGTGATGGAAATATTTATTCTTCCGTGGAAGACTTATACAAGTGGGAGCAAAGTTTGTACACTGAAAAATTAGTAAAGAAGGAAACGCTGCAGGAAGCTTTTCAACCTGTTAAATTAAAAGATGGAAATTCTTATCCCTATGGATTTGGTTGGTTCATTACAGAAGATAAGGAGCAATATTACTGGCACACCGGGGGCTGGACAGGTTTCAGCAATCTCATTTATAGAGATACAAAAAACAAACGCACCCTCATCCTGCTCAGCAGTGGGAGCAATGATTGGGGAAGTGAAGTGGCAAGTGATTTTTTTGAAGGCAAGCCCATAATATTTCCGACTACCTCTTTAATCAGCAACGTGGTTCTGATAGATGGCACTGGCCTGGCGGGAAGAAATGCAGCAGTAAGAATTGAGGGTGAAAAAATTATTGCCGTTGGAAATTTGCAACCGTTTACCGGTGAAGAAGTGGTGGATGGAAAAGGGAAAATATTGTCACCCGGATTTATTGACACTCATAGTCATCTTTTAGAATCTTTGTTGGAATATCCGGAAGCATTGGCGGCATTGAATCAGGGAATCACCACCATTGTGGCAGGACAAGATGGTGAAAGCGATCCTGTGGACAGCGTTAAGGCGCAATTAGTCAGAATTCCGGCAGCTATAAATGTCGCAACCTACACGGGACATGCCAGCATCCGTGAAAAAATTATGGGGAAAGAAAATTTAGCAAGACCTGCTACTGAAGACGAGCTGGGAAAAATTAAAGAACTGTTGAGAGATGATTTGCAGAAGGGTTCGCTGGGTCTTTCAACGGGATTGGAATATGAAGAAGGTTTTTACAGCGATAGACATGAAGTGGTCGAGTTGGCAAAAGTTGCCGGCGAAGAAGGGGGCAGGTATATCAGCCATCTGCGGAGTGAAGACATAAATATGTCTGAAGCTATTGATGAGATCATTAACATTGGCATAGAAGCGAAGCTTCCGGTGCAGATATCACACATAAAAATTGCGTTGAAGGATAACTGGGGCACCTCACCTCAATTATTAGCTAACCTGCAAAATGCCCGTTCGCAAGGCGTCGATATTACTGCTGATTGCTACCCTTATACTTTCTGGAATTCAACCGTAAGAGTGTTGTTTCCTAAAAAAGATTTCACCAGCATGCAGGGCGCTGCTTTTGCAACTGCTCATTTATTTGATCCATCAGGATCGGTGATGGTGCGGTTTGAGCCCGATAGCAATTACAAAGGAAAAACCGTTTCGGCTATTGCTGCAATGCGTAATGAAACGCCTGAACAAACTCTTTTATACCTGGTGGCTGCTTCAGGGGAATATGAAAAAAAATATCCTGATGCGGATGCGGAAACCATTATGGGAAAGTCAATGTCTGAAGTGGACGTGAGTAATTTTATTGCATGGCCCAATACGAATATCTGTTCTGATGGTGGAAATGGAGGGCATCCGAGAGGCTATGGAAGTTTTACAAAAGTGCTGAGCTATTATGTGAAGGAAAAAAAATTGATGACGTGGGAAGAAGCCATTTATAAAATGACCGGGCTTTCCGCTGAACATACAGGAATTACTGATCGCGGAGTTATTGCTCCCGGTTACTATGCTGATCTGGTTTTGATTGATCCGGAAACGGTGAAGGATAATTCCACTATTGAAGATTCAAAAGCATTGTCAGATGGAATTTTAAAGGTTTGGGTGAATGGTGTGCTCGTGTATGCAGATAAAAAGTCGCAACAAAAATTCCCGGGAGAGTTTGTCGCAAGAAAAATGGATTAGAGAAACAGCTCTTGAATGAAAAAGGAAAATAAGCCCAAAGCAATCGTGTTGACCGATGGTATTCTGCATGAAACAGATGCCAAGACTGCCCATGGATTGATTCGGGGCACTGACCGTTTTGAAATAGTTGCAGTGATTGATCGTGTGCATGCAGGAAAGGACGCCGGCGAATTGCTGGATGGCAAGCACAGAAATATTCCTGTTTTTGCAAATGCGGAAGAAGCAATCAGCAGCATCAGAGAAATACAATTCTGCATTATTGGTGTTGCAACCGTTGCAGGAAAATTACCCGTGCATTTTATTCCGATTTTAGAAACCTGCATTAAGGGGAAAATTTCATTGGTAAATGGATTGCATGATTTTTTGAGTGATATTCCATCAATGGTTTCTTTAGCGGCAGAATATGGAGTAACCCTAACGGATGTGCGAAAGCCAAAAGAAAGAAAGGATCTTCATTTCTGGAACGCTGAAATATTTTCTGTTCAGTCCCCAATCATTGCGGTGATTGGAACTGATTGCGCATTGGGCAAAAGAACAACCTGCCGTATGGTACAGCAAGCATGTACCAATGCAGAAATGAATGCACAAATGATTTATACAGGTCAAACAGGATGGATGCAGGGTGGTAAGTATGGATTTATTTTCGATTCCACACTCAACGATTTTATTTCCGGCGAGCTTGAACACGCAATCGTTTCCTGCTGGAAAGAAACAAATGCTGAAGTGATATTTATTGAAGGACAGTCTGCCTTAAGGAATCCCAGCGGCCCATGTGGCTCTGAATTATTGATATCAGGGAATGCGAAACATGTCATTCTTGTGCACGCGCCAAAAAGAAAATACTACGATGATTTACCCGCCTGGGGAGCTATTCATTCTCTTGCTTCCGAAATTGAATTAATAAAAATGTATGGGTCCAAAGTGATGGCAGTCGCCTTAAACACTTCACAATGCTCACTCGAAGAGGCCTTGCTTTTTCAACAGCAATATGAAACAGATTTACAATTGCCTGTTCTGTTGCCCATTGAACGCGGCGTAGAAAGAATAATTCCCCTGATTCAATCGCTGATAAAGGGTACGGCATGAAAATTAAATCTGTAAACGTATGGCTCGAAAAGTTGCCTTTAAAAAAGGCATATACAATTTCCTACAAGACATTTGATGATACTGAAATTGTTTTTTTAGAAATCACATTGGAAAATGGAATCACCGGAATCGGAGCATCCAATCCTTTTGAAGATGTAATTGGTGAAACTCCTGCCGATACATTCCGGAACTTACAACAGGATTTTGTGCAGGAATTTGTCGGAAGGGATATTCGCCATTTTAATAAATTGATTGATGAAGCAGTGCTGGAATTTCCGAATTTATATAGCACAATAGCGGCCATTGATATTGCATTGCATGATGCGTTTTGTCAATACCTCGGCATTTCGGTAGTGGATTTTTATGGTCGCAAAATAGATGCATTACCAACCTCAGTAACTATTGGCATAAAAAGCGTCGATGAAATGTTGAAAGAAGCCAGAGCAAATCTTGATGCAGGATTCAATGTTGTAAAACTGAAAGCCGGAATAAATGTCGATGAGGATATTGAGAGAGTATTTAAGCTGCGTGAACAGTTTGGCAATGAGTTAAAAATTAGAGTGGATGCCAACCTTGGATATAACCTCGAACAATTGAGATATTTTATTCAAAAAACAAGTCACCTCCCAATAGAATTAATTGAACAACCATTACCTGTTGGCAAAGAAAATGAACTGTGCACTTTATCAGAAGCGGAAAAAAAATTATTAGCGGCAGATGAATCTTTGCTGGATGCTTCATCAGCAATGAGACTATCTGCTTCGCCCCAGCCATTCGGCATTTTTAATATCAAGCTGATGAAGTGTGGTGGAATAAGAGGCGCTAGGGAAATTGCCAGCATTGCTTCTAATGCAGGCATTGATTTATTTTGGGGTTGCAATGATGAAAGTGTGGCCAGCATTGCGGCTGCATTGCATGTAGCATATAGTTGTACCAATACCAGGTATCTTGATCTCGACGGCAGCTTTGATCTGAGCAAAGATTTCGTGTCAGGTGGTTTTGTAATTAAGAATGGTCACATGTACTGCGGCACTATGCCTGGCCTGGGACTATCGAAATTGTAATTCTAACTCGCGTGCGCTAAGTTTTTTTTCATTCTAACCAGTACTCGTTTGTAACGAGGATGCAATTGAAGCAGCATTTGTAATGCGAGTGCGAGAGGAATTGCAAATTATTTTCTCCGTTCCTCGTCTCTTCTCATTCCGTCACAGGCAAGCGACCGGCCAACATTCAATAATTCTTATTTTGCAAAAAAGAAATTTTAAGTAACTCAGCTCAATGAGTAAAACATCCCGAGAGATAACCAACCCAGCCAGCACGAGGAATTATCTTTTTCCTTCCATTGCAGGAATTGTATTTATTGTACTCATCCTGCTTTTGGTGATTTTCTTTCCGTGTCCCACCAGTTCGCAATACATTGTTTTCCGAATTGTGCTGTCGATTGCCTTGGCCGGATTTGCGGCAGTGATCCCTGGATTTTTTACTTTTAAATACAAAACATTCGTTACCGCGGGCGGAGCGATTGCCGTGTTTGCCTTTACTTATATCTTCAATCCTGCTCTTATTGACACTTCTGATAAATGCAATGAACCCTTTGACTTCACCTTCTTTCTTGAAGACAGCAGCGGAGTGAACCCGCTTCGCAGTACAGGCAAATTGATTTTGCTCGTGGAGAATGACAAGCGTGAAGAGTTAATAGATGGAGAAGGAAGCGCCAGCTTCAAGCGATTACCCTTGAACCTCTCTAATCAACATGCACGTCTTCAACTAGAGGCGGAGGGTTGGCAATTTGAAAATGATAAATCATTGATGGAGGTAAAGCTTGAGGGTAAAAGCGCCACCCTGCTCGTGAAGCACGATAACAGCTTGTGCTGTATTTCCGGATCAGTCAGGGATCACGAGAATCATTTTCTGGCAGGAGTAAAAGTGAGCATCGGTGATGCCGTCACTGAAACGAATGAAAACGGAAGATTTAATCTCACCATTATTCCGTCCAATCAAAAAGAAGAGCAAACATTAGTTGCTTTCAAAACGGGATTTACAATTTGGGAAGACAAAGTGTATCCCGGCACCAAGCAAGAAGTAACGATCATTCTGAATCGCGAATAGTTTCTCTGATGAAAATTATTCTTTGTTTCTGCCTGTTGATTTATTCGGCCAGCCTGGCACAAACTACGGGTCCTAAACTTCGTGGCGTCGTGACGGAACAAAATAGTGGGAACAAACCGCTTTCACAGGCCCAGGTAAAAGCCGATTTCGCCAACGCCACTGTCACCGATAATCAGGGTAAATTTTTGCTGCTATTTTTCAAGAAGCCGCCGGGAGAGGATATTGCTCTTTCTATTGGTTATAAAGACTGGGTGGTCGTAAATGCAGACGATCTGCTGGCGCGCATTCCGGACAATCCTGATCGCCAGGTGCTGAAGCTATATATGTGCCCCGCATCAAGACTGGACGAGAGCCGGATGAACTACTACAATATTTCAGAAAAGTTTATTGCAGGTGAATACCAAACAAAAATTTCCAAACTGAACAAACAAAACGCGGACTATGCGGCCAAGGTGAAAGAACTCGAAAGCGAACGCGATGCACTGCTGAAGCAATCGTATGATTTAGCCGATCGTTTTGCGCGCTTGAATTTCGATGTAAGCTCATCGGTACAAAAGCAGGCGTTCGAACAATTCAAGGAGGGAAAAATCAGGGAGGCGATCAAAACGCTTGAGAGCGTCAATTCACAGGAAATAATTGCGCAGGCGCAGAAAGAAAAACAAAAGTGGTTGGCCATTCGCGACACAGCTAACATCGCTATTGCGAATGCCGACAGTGTTCTGCAGCAGAGCATTCAAAAGTTGTTTTTCCAGGCCGACATATACACGCTGAATCTTCAGTTTGACCAAGCGGCCAATGCTTATGAAACGGCGGCACTCGCTGATACCACCATTTTCGAAAACCTGATTCGGTGCGGTAAATATTTCCAGCAGCAAAATAAGTTTGACAGAGCAGTTTACTGGTACATGGTCGCTCAGCGAAACAGCAAGTATGATGGAGGCAAAGCATACTCTTATTTTAACCTGGGTAGCGTTTACCTTACGATGAAAGAATTCGGGAAGGCAGAAACGAATTTGAATAACGCACTCCCCATCTACCGGCAGTTTGCTAAAGAGAATCCTGCAGTATATGACATGGCGGTGGTAGATGTGCTTGACAACCTTGGAAGCTTGTACAAGGAAACAAGAGCGTATGACAAGGCAGAAAAAACTTACCTGGAAGCGTTAAAAATTATGGAAGCAAATAGCAAGCGGGACGCCGATAACTATTTGCCGAGGATTGCGGTGAGCTCCGGAAACCTGGCAAACGTTTATACCGATACAAGAAATTATGCTGACGCGGAGAAATACTATTTACGAGCCCTGGAGATAGAAAAGAAATTGGCTGCCAAAGATCCGGCTAAATACGATCCATACCTCGCCGTTATTCTGGGAAATCTTGGTAATGTTTATAAAGGAGCTGGTCGTCTTACGGAGGCAAGGCAGACATTGGTTGCAGCGTTAAGACTTCAGGAAAAGCTCGCCTCGCAAAATCCGGATGCGTATTCTCCTGATCTCGCTATTCGGCTTGGGAACCTAGGCGCCGTTTATGCTGATGTAGGAAATCTTGATTCAGCTGAATACTGTTATAACAAGGCTATCGAGATTCAGCAACAGCTTGCATCGAAGGCCCCTCAGGCCTATGAACCATTTCTGGCCATGCTATATGGTAACCGCGCATCGGCAAACTTAACTGCTCGCGATTTTTCTGCAGCGGCCAGCGACTTTGAAAAAGCAATCAGCATTCAGCAGCGTCTCGCAAAATCAAACCCGGAAACTTTCGAACCCTTTCTGGCATTTCTTCTTGGTGGCTCAGGTAACGTTAATAAAGAGACGGGACATCTTGACAAGGCTGAAGATAATTACCTGCAAGCATTAGCAATTCAAAAAAAGTTTGCAAAAAATGACATGAATGTTTATGGTCCCGATCTGGCACATACATTCATAAACCTCGCCTGGGTCTGCAAAGCAAAAATTGAAATTTCTTATAGCGATCAGCTTCGAAAAGTTGGGAGTGATTATGTAAGTGAAGCAATCAAAATTCTAAATGGATCTCCCGCAATTCCTTCAGTGATGCAGCAAAAAGATCAATGTGATTATCTCAGGATCTATTTCAAATCGGCAAGCACAAGCAGCATCATTCAGTTAGGTCGATTGCAGCAGGAGGAAAACACCATTCCTCAATTATCAGATGATCGTGAAAAATTAAAACGACAAGGTGAAGTGGTTAATCAATTTAAACTGCTGCTTGCAGAACCAGTGCCTGTCGCAACGCCGATGCAATTGGATAACGCCTATGGAAATTTATCCTGGTATTTGATCATCAGTCGTCAATTTGCCGAAGGCGAAACTGCAGCCCGTGAAGGGCTCAGGGATTCCATCCTCAACTGGATAAACACAAATTTGGCAGTGGCACTTCTTTACCAGGATAAGTACGTTGATGCAGAAAAAATTTATAAGAAATACATGTTAGTTCGCCTTGATGAGAACCGCTTATTCAGGGATGCCTTTTTAGAAGATCTGAATGAATTGGAGAAACGGGGCATTACTCATCCTGACGTAAGTAAAATTCGAAAGCTGATTGAAACCAGTAAGGCTAAATAGTTTTTTCTGCCCTTCTTCCTGCGAAAGCCCTTGTTGGTCTCCAGAGGTGACTATATACGAGTTAGACCACGCGATAGAAAAGGTGTTTGTCAATCCGCAACATTGTCTTCCCATTAAACTTTTCACTTGCAGAAATACACTGCTAAACAAGTAGCAACGAAAGTAGCAATCAATTATGCACCGTCATTTCATATGAAACTACGCTATCCACAATACTAATCTTATACAAATTGCCAAATTCTGTTTCCGCCATGTCAGGATAAATTTCTGCTCCTAAATATGCATTGATCAATTCCGGAATAGTATTGCTGTGCCCTACTATAAGTACATTTGTTCCACCATGGTCCGCTATCACGTCCTCGAGTGAGAAATTTGCAGGGTCATATAGTGTCACCTCTTTTCCGTTATTAGTTGCAGTAGGTTGTATGGTCTGTAGCGTTCTGTTATAGTTGGTGCTGTAAAAAGCCTCGAATGTGACATCTTGTAAAATAACCGCCCAGTTATTTGCCCGTTGCAAACCAGCAGCGGATAGATTTGGATCGGCACCTGAGCCTTCCTTTTCAGCATGGCGAATCAAATAAATAACCGTTTGTACGGGTTGCTGCTGAACAGGCTGTGAATCATCGTTCGAAGAGCAACTAAACATAGCTAATACCGCTATTAGGATAAGACCCATATTGATTTTCATAATCATAATGTAAAGGTTGAGATAGTAGATGTGACTTGAGTGGTTTTGTTATATTTATTTTTTGAGAGAGTATTTTGAATAATAGTCTTCAATTTCTAAAAATGCTTTAAAGTAAATTTACTAATATTTATTCTCCCCTCGCACTCGAAGTCGTTGACGAGGTTTGTTCACCGACAACTGAGGCGAAAGATCCTTCGCAAGAGTGCGTAATAAAAAAAGCCAGGCTCAATGCCCGGGCTTTTTGACAACAAAATTCTAACCCCTAACTCGTCCTCGCTTGTAACGAGGAGGCAATTGAAGCAGTATTTGTAATGCGTGTGCGAGCAATTCCTCGGATATTACACCTTTCTATAGAAAATAATTCTTCACGAATTTCATACTACGTTTGAGGTCTTCCCACCGTATGGTCAAAGACAAAGTGTTTTGGTATGAGAGCAAGAAAATACAGCGTGCTGCGCTTAACACGGACACCAGTGCCGACGTCGTAACTGTAGGTGGTGGAATGGCGGGACTCATGTGTGCACATGCGCTGGCACTGCAGGGAAAAAAGGTGATTGTCGTTGAAAAAGATTTTTGCGGTGCAGGAGCCAGCGGTAAGAGTTCCGGCTTTATCTCTCCCGATTCGGAGCTGGAGTTGGCCGATCTCATTTCCAACTACGGAAAAGATGTGGCCGAAAAACTATGGAGTTTTGTATCGTCAGGCGTAGCGCTTATTAAAGACACCATTGAAAGCTACCACATTGAATGCGATTACCAGGTTCAGGATTCCTGCTATATTGCCACCTATCGCCGCGGAATAAAAAACATCAAGGGAGAACATGATGCACGTGAGTTGTTAGGTTATGCCAGCATGCTATACCACAGGAATACGCTTCCTTCCGTTCTCGGCTCTGATGCATTCTACGGTGGTGTGCGTTATCCCGACACCTTCGGCATCGATGGTTTCCTGTACATACAGGAGCTCGCCAAAGAACTCGAGAAAATGGGTGTTCGCATTTTTGAATCATCACCGGTAACGGAAGTGGGAAAAGAATATGTCAAATCAGGGCGACACCGGGTCGACGCTAAGTTCATAATCTTATGCACTGATCGTTTTTTACCTGATCTCGGTTTCCTGAAGCACGATCTTTTTCAACTGCAAACATTCCTCGCTATTTCAAAACCGCTGTCAGAAGAAGAGGTAAAAAGACTTTTCCCGGCGCAGCGGATGATGGTGTGGGACTCCAAGCTTATCTATAATTATTTCCGCATCACGGGCAGCAACCGCCTGCTGCTTGGTGGCGCGAATATGTGGTTCACCTATACTCGCACAGAGCGCCACAACCCCGAAAGAGCAATCAAGCGTCTTGAAAAATTCTTCCGCAAAAAATTTCCTGAGGTTGGCGTAGAGTGGGAGTATGTATGGCCCGGCATGGTGGGTGTATCAAAAGACGTGTTGCCGATTGCCGGGCAAAGCAGGGAAGAGCCGTCACACTATTACCTGGCGGCCGCCACAGGATTACCCTGGGCTGCAGCACTCGGTAATTATATCGCCAACAAGATCACAAAGACAGAAGCACATCCGCTTGATCCTTATTTTTCTCCCTACCGCCGGTATTCTGTTGGAAAGAGGATGGAGAAAATTATTGGCAACCCTCTCTCATTTCTTCTTGCTCATTTCATTATGAAATATTTCGGAAAGATTGCTTGAGATAGGATAGAACAGGGACACAGGACTATAGGCTGTTTGTTCATCGACAACTGAGGCGAAAGATTTCCTTCGCAAAAGTGCCTAATAAAAAAAGCCGGGCGTAATGCCCGGCCTTTCTTTACAACTAAATTTTAAAACTTCAGATACTATTTGTTATTCAACATCTCGTCATTCTCCTGGTACATACCTTCGTCATTAAAAGTGGACCAGTTGCCTTTCACATTCGTCACATACGTTTTCTTTCCTGACGGTGTAGTGATTTCATAAATGTAATCACTCTTCAGATCAGGATACTTTTTGATCATGTTTGCTGTGGTCTTCTCTGATAAGGTTGAATATCTCACGCGCTTTACTGTTCCTCTTGCTTCACCATTCTTATCATAGATAACCCCCTGGTAACTTTTGTCAGTACCCGGGTATGCAGCAATATAACCTCCTGACCAGCTATACCAACGAACGTCACTTTGATCGGGATATTTAGTGCTGAAGGCCTTACTCGTCGTCATGGGAACCGCAGTGGCTTCCACAGAGCGTCCTCCATACAAATCCCAATCATCGCCAGTCTGATTCATAGTTTGATGGCTCTGAGCAGCAGGATTTACCTGATCCTTGTTGCCTGGATTATTTTGCGCTGTAGCGAATTGAATAAACAATGCGCACAGTGCGCTAACAAAAAATACTTTCATAATTGATTCGATTTTTAATTTTTTAAAATGATAAAATAATTAATTGCCAGGTGGAGAGTAAAAAAGACCTGAAGCAATTCCAAATGCACGCGTAGCTGCTTCAGGTCAATTACCAAACCCGCTCTGGTGCTCATTTGAAAGAAAAGCACATGCCATCAATACCGACTAGGCAATTCTTTAAGCAATTTTTAGAAGCCTTTAAGTTTTGTTATACACACATTAGAATTTAAAAGCAGTGGTCTATTTGAGTATCACTGGTTTTAAAATATCCATGTCAGCGCTTTTATCAAAGTCATTTTGATATTATTTTCTCCGCATCTGGTAGCAAATATTTTTTACTGGTCTTCGATGCAATGTCGAAGGCTGCATGAAAAGGTCAGCTAAGAGGTGTGCCTGACCTTTTTCATTTTAAGAGGGTGAATAGATCAGCTTGGAAGTTAGCCACACAGTTAAAGCCCGAATATGCGTGGTGTTACACCACGCATTCCTTTATAACCACGACTACCACTCAACATAGAAATTAATGAACCGATACCGCCTCCCATTCCCGGATTCATCCCGAACCTGTTGGAGTTAATCATGCCGGTTCTTCTTCCCATACCACGTGATAACAATCCACCGATAAGGAGTGGTCCAAGCATTCCAAGTAATCCACTAGTGATGCCACTCGGATTAATTCCCGCTTTTTGAAATTTATCCTTAAAGCCCAGCGATTCAAGAAAACCTGGTCGTGTGACGGCTTGCTGATCGGTAACACTATTGTTTGATTTTGTCACAAACTGATCAAGCAGTGAAAACTGTTCTTTGTTTACATTCAGATAGTTTGCAATTTTCTCTACATCTGCTTTCTCCTCGGGGGAATATTTACCATCAGCATTGGCAAAATTGATAATGTCAGCGATGAGAGAAAACCTGAGCTCACTGCTCTTAAGAATATCAAGACAACGATTTAACTCCGTGTCGCTTAGTTCCCGTGCGGCGCGGATGACAGCTTCTTTCTGTTCTTCAGAAAGACTAGCTTCCTCTGCAAGAGCACCAAGAAATTCAATTTCCTCATTCGTGGCCACACTGTCTGCAGTGGCAATAGATGCAATTGCGCCGAGATAGGCACCCTTCTCTTCATCGGAATAACCCTTCAAAAGATTTTCTCTATCTTCCATATTGTTGTTCGCTTTTCGCAATTAGTTACAAACTTAAGTCCAGCAATGCAGGGTGTGGTGTCAGATTGTGTTCTCCTCAGAGAGTCTGAGGTTATTTTTGATTATGTTTGAGCAAAACAGGTCTTATGAAAAAACTTGTTTCAATGATTACGTTGCTACTAGCGTTTAGTATGGCTATGGCACAGAATGATCCCATTGGAGGAAGTCAGCAAAACCCCATAAATCAAAATAGCGGGCAGCAGAATGTTTTCGATAGACACAACGATCAAAATGCTTCCGGAAGCGGAACGGCTTCGTACCAGCATGCTTCCACTCAAAATAGTGTTCTCTATAACGGTACTGAAATAGAAGTTTCAGAAGTTTCGCAAAGGGCATCCGATGATTTTAGTACCAGGTATCCGGATTGGAAAAAGCATCCAATGGTATAAATATGACAAAGGATATATCGCCCTCTGTAAGGGATCTCATCATATTTATGAAGGAGTGATCTATGGCAACAATGCAAGTGAGAGCAGTGCGACAAGTTAGATATTCGTCTCTTTCCTCCGCCATAATGGAGAATATAAATAGGAAGTATCCTGATTACTATCCCTACTGCATATATGAGGTAACGTCACCGACGGGTGTGATGACTTACGCAGCAAATGTCAATGGCAAGTGGACGAAATTTAGTGATCAAGGAGTTTATATAGAGTAAAGAGAAAATTCCAAACATGTGTCTTCAAAAGAGACCATTGTGACTTCGGAACTCACCTCCTTATTCCTGTTTTACAAAACTTAAGTATTCTTTTTCGTTATTTTCTTGCCTTTGAAACTTGAACTATGTAGACACCATTGGGCACTGAAAGAAAACTCGTGAGAAAGGAAGTGCCATTATAGAAGTACGTGATCAAAGAATCTTTGCAATTGCTACTGAAGTATTGATACGTAGCATCATGCCAGTAAACCCAATAAATTTTCATTCGCGTATGCGCTCTCTTTTTTTCCGATTCAGCACAAAAGAAAATCCGATCACAACGAAAGATGGCAGCCATATCCAAATCACTTCACTGCGTAAAACGCGCAATCCCCATTCACTGAAAAAGCTTGCTGCACTCAAGGGAGAAACCTGGATCGGTCGCCACGGAAAGAAATAGCGGTGTGTATTGAACGGAAAGAAAAATTCAACACCAAGTCCACCATTGGTAAATGCATCAAGGATTCCGTGTGAGGCGGTAGCGAGAAAAAAGAATCCTGCCAAAGCCAGCCATTGTCGTGAAAATATTTTTTTGTCACGATAAAAAATCAACGCAATCACGAAGGATAGAAGAACAGCAGATAAAAGGGAATGTGTAAATCCGCGATGACCAAAAGGGTTGGCGTAAGGAATGTGGAAATGAAAACCGATAACATCAGCATCGGGAATTACGGAGCAGAAAATTCCAACCAACCAGAATTTTGCTGACTCACGGAACGATAGTCCCTTCCCAATGGCGACAGATGCAATGGCATGGGAGAATGCTGATGCCATGCTACAAATATATTTACCCTGGATCCGCTACTTCAAGTCCCTGGAGTATGGCCATGTTTTGTAGGCATAATCGAGAAGTTGTCGCAGTGTATCGAACTCTATTTCTTCATAGAATAAATCATTGCACAATTCCATCTCTTCTTTACTCATTAAATTCAGGTGTGCAAGTTCGTTTCTTACCAGAATGAATTTATTCTCTCTCACAAACCATGAGAGCGATGTGCCAAAAGTCTGGTAGAGATACGTTTGTCCCGGGATCATAAAAAATCTCTCATCATCAGTAACGACTCGCGGTGGTAGTCGGGCAGAAAGTTGCCCGATGTATAATTCGATGAAGGCCAAATTTAAATCCCAATAAAATCGGGGCTGAACGGCGGCGTACAGTGCGGATGTTCCTCACTAACCTCGCGCAAGGGATTCTTTCGCCAGAATAGGATAAACACAGACAACATTTTGCGTGGTGTCAGATGCTACCATCTGACTCCTCTTTACAAAAAAAATCACCGGGTGATTTGCACCCGGTGATTTTTACATTAAAAAGAAAAGAATCGTGAACGCTTTTTAACGCGTGGTTTCATTTGTTTTTAAGCCCCAAACCTCCACGTGCGCTTTTTGATCTTTTTGGTTCTCGACTGTTTTGTAGACTAGCACAATTTTCTTTAATGATTTTTCTCCTCCCTTGAGATCAATCACACGGCTTTCTCCACCTTTAGCAATTACATTACCAATCTGCACATCTTGTTTGTCACCGTTGTCGTAATAAACTTCCAGATCCTGCAGATCGATAAATGCATCGGTAACTTTCAATTTGATTGAAGAGAATGCACCGGCAATAGGAATCTCGTCGCGATCAGTTTTAAAATCGACAGTGGTTTCCGCGATTTGATGCCAACCAATTTTATCATTTTCCATCACATCTGTCTGTACATCTCCCGACTTCCCTTCACCTTGCTTTAAACCCCACACTTCAACGTGTGCCTTATCCTGCTGTTGGTTGGGAATCGTTTTGTAAACGAATACTATTTTCTTCAATGCTCGTGTTCCACCATTCAAATCAATCACTCCACTGTAGCTTCCTTTAGTAAGAGTCTTGCTAACCTGGATGTCCTGCTTGTCTCCGTTTTCATAATAGACAGTCACGTCCCGAAGATCAATGGAGGCGTCTGTCACTCTAAACCGAAGCCAGGAATAACGGTCAGAACCATTGACAGCTATCTCGTCGTGATCATTTTTGAAATCAACTGTCCGTTCTCCTATTTTATTCCATGCGGTCATATTTTTTTCCGTGTTGTTATCTTTTTGATCGCCTGCTTTTTTATCATTGTCTTGATTGGTTTTCAATCCATAAATCTCCACGTGTGCTTTTTCACCTGCATGGTTAGGAAGCGTTTTGTAGATGAAGACAATTTTCTTTAGTGCTCTCTCTCCTCCATTTAAATCGATAACACGACTTTCTCCACCGGAATTGATGGGAGTACGTACCTGTACATCCTGCTTGTCTCCACTTTCATAATATACTTCCAGATCCTGCAGATCGATAGGAGCATCTGTGACTTTGAATTTTATGGAAGCAAAACGATCAGCACCGACTACCGCAATTTCATCACGGTCTTTAGAAAAATCAACAGTCGTTTCTCCGATCTTATGCCATCCCGTTTTATCGCTGGTAATCACAGCCGGATTCTGTGCTTTGCTTGTGCACCAAAAAGTTGTAATAGCAATAGTGATTATTAATAGCTTGTTCATTTTATGTTGGTTGAGTTTAAAAATTATTCTGTAATTCGGCATTGCAAGTTTGATGCCTTCTCCCTCTGTTTACAATTGGGCAAACATTACACGAAAAGCTTCACTTTAATTCATGTTTCTTAAATTCCTGCTGAATTATTTCCACACCATTAGTGATGATGAAGATGATTTTGATGTTGCGTTACACTCCAATTCTGGATTTGTAGTACTCTGTCGTCCCAGGGCTCTATAACCACCGACATTTTCACTCGCTACTTCGAAGCCACCAGTTTGTGGAGATCGATAACAAAACCGTCTTCAAATCGGGAGAAATCATCGGTTAACCTGCGCGACGTTACCTGCAGGCGATCAGGAAATTTTTTTACCGTCAGGTAATGAAACATTGGTTTGTAGTCCGGTGCGAGATCAATTAATTCACCTGAGTCATTATCTAACGGTTGATGAAGACCACCGCCACCTCCAATCACCAGGAAATCTTTGCCCTCCTTCCTGAAATATTCAAAGTTGTGTGAGTGACCTGAAATGAACAGCACACATTTCCTTGACTTAATAAATAGCGGAACAAAATTTTGCTGTACGCTTTCTGATGAACCCACGATCTTACTGTTCGAATAAGGAGAATGATGGCAGGCAACTATTATAAATTGTACCGCTGGATCCGCATCGAGAGCGGCAAGTGTTTTTGCATAAAACTTTTGCTGTGAGCTGAATTGTGCCTTGGTTAATTTTGTAAAATTCGAATTCAGTAAAATCACCGCGATTGAATCAACCACTTCAACATATCCTGTTTCGACACTTTCAGGAAAGCGGGTTCGAAAATTCTGCTCTCCTGTCTTTGCATTGAATAAATATTCATGATTGCCTAGCTGGGCGTAATAAGGAATGCACTGATTTTTGCAATCAGCAAGATAGGTATCCATGTTTTCCCAGCACGATTCGCGGCAGCTTTTAGAAACAACATCACCCAACAGAAAGAGCGCTGCGGGATTACGTGATATGATATCAGTAAATATCATTTCTGTTGCCTTCTCATTTTGGTTTTCTTTTAAGAAAAGTGTTTCTAACCAAATCGGCTGCTGAGTATCGCTTGCGAAAATTATTTCGGGAGGATCGTTTGCCGGTAATGGAAATGATTTGGAAGAAGAGTTGCCGAATGAACCATTGGCAGCACACAGGATCAGGCTCACTGCAAGAAGGAGCGTGGCTAACCCGGATGAATATATTTTAATTTTCATTCGTACTCGATGGAATGCTCCACAAAATTAAATCACCAATGAAGAATCGATTTTAATTACCTTGATTCCCGCCTGATCAATGTAATATGAAGAGACTCCTCCTGATATATGAGAAATCCAACTCAATAAAAACGCCTTCAACATTTCTATGGGCCGGACTTATTTCGGTTATGATTTTTTTCTTCATCAATCAAAATAGTTTCGCGCAACAAAAAAATTCCACTTCTACAGAAGCTTCACTTGATACATTTAATATAAGTCGTGCCACTTTTTTAATGCCCCAGGCGCTGCCGAAATGGACATTCTCGCAAGTAATCTCTGTCTACTATGTGGTTCTACCAAAGGATTGGACGCTCGATGTAATAAAAGCGCCATTTTTTAATTATTCATGTAAGCTCGCATTACCAGCAGCATTTAATCTACAGGCAAGCTTCTCTACCATATTTATTTCAAACCGTCTGAATGCGGGACCGTTTTGGAATTATTCAATCGATAACTTTCATTTTGCTGCAGGATACCAGGTAGCTTTTAACTATGGTTATTTATCAGAGTTTGGCTTCGACACTAAATTAATTATCTGGGAGCAACAGCCTTCATTGACCGCGGCTTATAGTTTTGGAAAAACAGCCGTCATTCTTCGGGGGGATTTATACTACACCAGTTCGGTGAATATGAATCAGGGAGGATATGATATCAATGCTGAGGAACACTTCCTGAACGGCTATAGTGTAACTGCGACGTTTGATCAAAGGCTGTATAGAAATAAAGTGATGTCACTCGGATTAAAAATAAATTACGTGAGGTATCATATGATTGCGTGGCCCGCTTTCCCGGTAAATAGTTACCGCTATATCGTACCTGAATTTCAAATCGGACTCGTGCTCTAATGGAAGACAAATGAGAAAAGCCAGATCGTATTTAGTTGTGTTACTGTTTCTGTTTTTTGATTGCTCCAGAAGCGAGATTACACCGTCAGAGAATGATGAATACAACCTGATGGGTACAACGCCTATTGATAACTCCGTAATAAAAAAGATGGAAGGCGTATATAAATTAACATCAGGCAGCGAAGGGCTGGGTTCGCAGTTTGTTTGCAAAACTTCTAAATCGAGAGTTAGTTTCTTTAGCAATCAATCCGGAATTTTTATCATCTTAAAGTATGGATATAATTCCTCTGAGGGATCCATTCAATTTTCAGGATTCTGGAGATACTCTGAAAGTTCCGCACAAGGAACATTTAATGGTTCTATTTTATCTGCAGATGGAGCTTCCGATTTATTAAACGGTATAGTTGATGGATTGAAACTGTCAGGCAGCTTTCCCGACTCCTGTACTATTCAATATGATCACGCTTTCAGCGATTACGCCATCAATAATCCGTTTGTGATTTTTGGACATCACGGAGTACAGACGACTGCCAATCCTCCATTTGCTGAAAACTCTATCAATGCAGTACTCAATGCTGAAGATTACGGATGCAATGGACTGGAATTCGATGTGCGCATGACCAGCGATCACGTTCCAATCTGCATTCATGATCCGGGCATCAATACCCGTTTAACGCAGAAAGGTCCGTTATCAGGAAACTGGGATCAGTATCCGTTCTCCTATATTTCACAGTATGTCCGTTTGATAGATGGTCAAAAAATTCCTTCAGTGGAGCAAGCCCTGGATGCTTTTATTGATTCCACTACGATGAAATATTTCTGGATGGATATAAAAGGAGATCCCGACATATTTCAATACCTCGAACCCATTGTTCGCAATGCGTATTCAAGAGCCGAGGCCGAAGGAAGGGATGTTGTAATTTTTGCGGGACTACCTTCTGATGATGTCATTGCTGAGCTTAATGCACAGCCAACGTATAAAGCAACTAATACAGCTTATTCCTATTCACAACCCTTGCCAACTCTTGCTGAGGAATCCCTTGACAAAACGCTTCAAACCGGGAGTCAATTCTTTGGACCTCGTTATACGTTAGGGTTATTGTTGGATGATGCAGAGCAGGCGCACAACAATGGAATTAAAGTTATCAGCTGGACTCTGAACAGTTCGCAATTAATTTCGGAATACTTGCAGGATGGAAAGTTTGATGGTTTTATTACCGACTATCCTGCTTATGTTGTTTATGATTACTATACTATGTTTTAAAAATGAAAGGAATGACGCTGTATAAAATTCTTGTGCTGCTTTTCGTAAGCACGTTCACTTTTAAATGCATAGCGCAAACCACAGATTCTTTATCTGTGAAAAAGAATTATCGGTTTACAGTTTATGCCGGTGTAGGTCCGAATTTTTATTTGAACAACCTCGTTCTCGCCAAAGATGGCGTCAATGAGCTCAGCTATTCATTTGTTGGAAGAATCATGTGGGAACCAGAACACAATCTTAGTCTTGGCATTGAGACCGGATACTATCGTCTTTACTCAGTGAAAGCAACATCAGGTGATACTTCGGTTCACATTGTTAATGCTGCCATCCCAATAGGTGTGGTTGTTACCATGAAGTTTTTTAAAAATTTTTATGCCAGCTTTTTACTTGGTCAATCCATTCTGAAGAACAAGGTTAAAACAACTAATTCCGAAGACGTAGAGGCTACCACAATATCACTCGGTGATTTCGGAGCGGCAATCGGTTATAAAAGACTTATCAGCGAACGGTTTTATCTGGGATCAGAAATTAAAGGATTTTACTCTTCCAGGTTACAGGACAAGAATATTGCACTCGTTTTAATGGGCGGATTCAGATTTTAAAAAATTTTGTCTCTTGCCAGGCTGGTGATTAATCTATCGCTTATAATTTCACTACAAGTTTCTCAAACTATCTCTGTATTCCCGTCCGATTGGAATCGATACTCCGATCACTTCAACTTCTTCTGCAGTGTACGAATCAATCTTGCTCAGTGAGATAATGAAGGAACGGTGAATACGTTTAAAGAGATTTGTTGGCAAGAGCGTTTCGATTTCATTCGTACTCATTTTTGAAATGAATTCTTTTTTGGTCGTGACAATTTTTATGTACTCACGCTGACTTTCGATATAAACAATTTCAGAAAATAAAATCTTCACTTTCTTTTTCTGGATATTCAGAAAGAGATAATCTTTCTTATCGTCGCTCTCCTCTAAAACTTGTTTTTCTCTTTGGGCTGACTTCACCTTGTTTACTGCAACAAGGAAGCGTTCAAACTCGAAGGGCTTCAGCAGGTAGTCTGTTACATTCAGTTCAAATCCCTCAATGGCATATTCATGATAAGCTGTCGTAATAATCACCGACGGCGGATTCACCAATGTTTTCAAAAAGGCCATGCCTTTCAGTTTCGGAAGATGGATATCGAGAAAAATAAGATCCGTGTGATGTTCACGGAGGTACTCAGTTGCGAGAATAGCATCTTTAAATGTGCCCTGCAACTCGAGGAATGGAATCTGTGAAATATAGTCCGCCAAAACTTTTACCGCCAGCGGCTCATCCTCCACGATGATGCATCTCAATTTAGACATGACTGCTGAGGTTAATTTTCAATATAGCTGTAAACACTGAATCATTTTGTTTAACGGAAAGGCCATAATCCTTGTAGAGTAATTCCAGTTGACGCCGGAGATTAGCGAGCCCAATATTTTCTTTTACACTGTCTTCGGTAGTGAATGACTCAGAAGAATTTTTTACCGCGAATGTCAATTGCCGTTGCTTCACTGAAAGATGGATGTCAACAAAAGGATGGGTTCTGGTTTCAGAAACACCATGCTTGAACGCATTCTCGACCAAAGGAATCAGCAACAATGGCGGCAGCGCTTGCTTCATGTCTTCAATGTCGTGATTAAAATTGATTCGCAGAGATTCATCATAACGTAACTGTTCAAGAGCAATATAGTCGCTGATAATTTTCAATTCCTGTTCAATGGCGATGTAAGCACCTCCCGTTTCATATAACATGTAACGTAAAATTTTTGAGAGTCGAAGGATGGATTCAGGGGCAAGATTGGATTTGTCTTTCGACAATGAATAAATATTATTGAGGGTGTTGAACAGGAAGTGAGGATTTGTTTGTGACTTTAGATAATTCAGTTCTGCCTCCTGCTTTTCAATTCGCAGTTGTTGTGTGGCTTGTCTTAGTCTCACATTATCATAGAAGAGTTTCGCAATTCCAAAGAAGAAGAAAGAGGACATTCCTCCTTGTGTTTGGTACGCTACTCCTTCCATGAAGGATTTTTCAACTCTTAAAGAAGTATAAATGTGAAGTGATATTCCAAGGGCTCTCCATGCGTAAAGCCCGAATGAAAGGAACATCATCATCACCCATAACAATAGAATGCAGACAAGAATATTAAGCAGAATCGTTTTCCGTTTCTTCCTGATAAAGGGCAAAGCATGTTCGAAGAAAATAAAATTGATTGTAACCAGATAAATGTTTCGCCAGATTTCATTGGGAACTCTTGCACCGAACGATTCCTTTTCATCTGCCAGGTAACTAATCAACCAGAGTAAGGTCCAGGCCAATCCCGCCAATAAATAAAATCGGAGTTGCTGCTTACTGACGGATAACTTCATGATGCTATTATGAGATAAATTTCCGTTAAATGCTGCTGTATTCTCTTTTCAGTCAATAGAATTCAGTTTACGGTCAACGAACGACTTCAAAGCCTGGCTAAGAAAATTACAACACTGAAACTTTAGAAGTAGTAATCTCTCTTCGTTTTCTCTTTTCTCTTTAGCAGGAACTTCTCAACGCTGTTTGTCGACCATCACCTGTTGTTTGTTGATGACGCGTTTCATGGCAATGTGTAATCAATATTCTTTGCAGGAAAATTTCAACAATGAAAAAAATTCCAGCCATTCTTTTCGTTCTTATCCTCTGGGTAAATCTTCTGCACGCACAGACCGAATCTAATGCCGGCAACTGGAGAACATGGTTCATCTCTTCAGGAAAAGATTACCGCTTGCCATCACCATCGTCTTACAAAAAAGAAATAGACCAGGTAATCTCCGCGCAGCAACATCTTGATTCTGCCGCCATGCAACAAATCATTTTCTGGAATGCCGGTGCGCCCGGTTACCGGTGGCAGAGCCTGATGTCAAAGCTGTGGTTCATGGACACCTCTTACAATGGTGTACTTGCCAATATGCTGTTGAGTGTAGCAATTTATGATGCAACGATTGCTGCATGGGATACAAAGCTGGCTTACAACCGTCCTCGTCCTTTTTCTGCCAATGAAAAAATAAAAGCATACGCACCGAAACCGGAAAGTCCCTCTTATCCCTGTGAACAGTCTGTTGCTGCCGGAGTAGCCGTAGCAATCTTCTCGCACTTTTATCCATTCCTCACCGATTCTGTAAATCACATGGCGCAGCGACTGATGGCTTCACGTATTGCCGCCGGTGTTGCATTTCCAAGTGACACGCGCGATGGCTTTGAATTGGGAAAACGGATTGCCGAAAAGGAAATGGAATACACCAAAGACTTCATGCCTAAAGTTGCATGGGATAGAAAAATTCCGCAGGGCCCTCAAAACTGGAAGGGAGAGGATCCCATGTTTCCTCTTGCCGGAACAAGTAAAACTGTAGTGCTCACCAGTGGCAGCCAGTTTCGTCCACCACCACCTCCTGATTTTGCCAAAGACATGGCTGAGCTGAAAAACTTCAAACAGACATTTCGCTCTCAGTCTAACGCATTCTTCTATGCAAGTCAGAATTTTTTCTGGAATGATGTGCTGGATAAAAAAATCTGGGAGTACAATCTTCACACAAATCCCCCACGTGCAGCACGGATTTATGCTGTTGCTGCAATAGGTATGTATGATGGTTTCATTGCTTGCTGGGATGCCAAGTATGCTTATTGGGGAATTCGTCCTGAGCAATATGATACATCGTTTCACCCGATCATTCCTGCTCCGCCGTTCCCGGGTTATCCTTCCGGTCATGCAGCGCTAAGCGCAGGGGATGCTGAATTGTTCTCGTTTTTCTTCCCGGCAGATGCAGCGTACTTCCGCAAGAAAGCCAAGGATGCTGCAGAGTCCCGGTTTCAGGCCGGCATTCATTTCCGCACTGACAATGATGTAGCGGTTGAACTCGGGAAAAAAGTTGCTGCAGCAATTATTGAAAAAGTGAAGACTGATGGCGCTGATGAAGTACAGATGCTCGCAAGCGGGAAGAAATAGTTTGTGCTATTTCAAAAAATAAACAGATGGAGAACAATTACAGGGATCTGAACAAGATTGCACGACATGCAGGATTGTTGTATTTCATTTCGGCGCTTATGGCACCACTGAGCTTGTTGTATGCTCCCCATAAAATTTATGTTGCAGGAGATGCAACAGCGACAGCCCAAAACATTTTGGCATCAGGAATGCTTTTTCAAATAGGAATACTTGCTGGCATCGCAGGCGACATACTTTCCATTTTCATTGCGCTGGCGCTTTATCGCTTGTTCGAAGGAGTGAGCAGAAATCTTTCGCGACAGCTGGTTGCATTGGTGATGGTGTCTGCAACCATTGCCTTGATCAATGAAGCTAACCAGCTCGGTGCATTGATCGTTTTACATGGAGATGATTATCTGAAAGTGTTCAGCAATGATCAGCTGGATACGATGGCGATGATATTTATGAAGCTTCACGGACGCGGAATTGTGATTGATCAAATATTTTGGGGTCTCTGGCTTGTACCCTTCGGATTGCTTGTGATCAGGTCAGGGTTCATACCAAAAATCATCGGCATCCTGATGATGTTCCCTGCATTTGGTTACACGTTTCAAAGTTTCATCCAACTAATCGCTCCACAATTCCATTCCGATTTCATGAACATTATCATGCTGTTCTTCGACTTCGGAGAACTGCCGATTATCTTTTGGCTTTTAATTAAAGGAGTGAAGATGCAGGAATCTTCTGGACAATCATTCCAGCGTGAAGATGGACGGTAGATACGCTCACTCTGACGCTGTTTTGTGTTGTAAAAAATTACGTTTGTTCCAAACAGTGACGTATGAAAAATTTGTTTTTGACTTTTTTTTATGCCAATGTTTTGTCGTGAGTTCGAATCTTGCCCAGTCTCAAAACATAATTCTTGAATACAACAGCTGTCATCCTTCAGGAAAACCGGAAATCAATCTTCTTGAAAAGATGCTGAAGTGGTGATGTCTTCCCGACAAAAAAATGATCACCAAATTTTACTAAACTCAAATTCTAAATCACTGACTTTTATCAAAGTCAGTTTAAAATTCTTTTTTCCGATTTCATTACCAAATATTTTTGTGCGTCTTCGGTGCAATGTCGAAGAATTATTGATAGAGGGTCAGCTCAGGGGTGTGTCTGACCCTTTTCATTTTAAATGAACAATCTCCGATGAGGTTAACCCATTCCTTCCGCTAGGTGTCTTTGAACGGCGGATACTAAGGAATTTACAACCACAATGCCCCTGGCCTCCGGAATGGAAAATACTTGCAGAGAAGTAATAAAAATATTTTCAAAAATATTTGCGCAACCGAAGAGTTGCACTTATGTTTGCAACCGTTTGGTTTCATAAATTAAATTTCACAGCAAATGCGAAGAGATATTTTCCAGGCAATCGCTGATCCGACCCGGAGAGCCATCATTACCTTAATTGCATTGCAGGCAATGACACCCAACGCCATTGCTGACAATTTTCACACTACACGCCAAGCCGTGTCTAAGCATTTACGCATACTCACCGAATGTGAATTGGTAAGGCAGGAACAACAGGGTAGAGAGATTTATTATTCACTTGAAATTAAAAAACTGAAGGAAATAGACAAATGGCTTGAGCAGTTCCGTAAACTTTGGGAAACTCGTTTCAACCAGCTTGACAACTTATTATCAAGAATGAAAAAACAGAAAAAATGACAAACGATTTGCTATTTGACTTTACCGTTGACAAGTCAACAAAAACAGTAATCATAAACAGGGAATTTGACGCACAACTTTCGCTGGTATGGGATGCTTTTACTAAAGCAGAACTCATTGACCAGTGGATAGCACCCAAACCAATGATATCAAAAACAAAATATCAGGATTTCAAAGTTGGAGGCAAAAGATTTTATGCAATGATAAGCCCCGAAGGGCAGGAGCGTTGGGCGATCCAGGAATACACTTCCATTACCCCGAAAACAAATTTTAAAATGTATAATGCTTTTGCTGACAAAGATGAAAACCCTGAACTACCTGGTTCTGACTGGGATCATACTTTCAGTGAGCAAAACGGAAAAACAAAAGTGAGCATCACTATTTACAATGAGTCCCTTGAAAGGTTAGAAAGGATACTTGATGGCTTCACACAAGGAATGAAAATGTCATTGAATAACCTTGAAAATCTATTGGCAACTTTATCCAGGAAATAATCTTCAGTAAAAAAATTAATATTATAAACAATCTAAAAAATAAAAACTATGGCACTTATTAATCCTCACGTTAACTTCAATGGAAATGCGGAAGAAGCATTTAACTTTTACAGATCTGTATTTGGTGGAGAGTTTACACAGATCATGCGCTTCAAAGATCTTGCAACTGCAGGATTCCCGGTTTCAGAAAAAGAAGAAAATAAAATTATGCATATTGCTTTGCCTATCGGCAAAAGTATGTTGATGGCTAATGATGTTCCTGAAGCGATGGGAAGAACAAACGAAAATGAGAACAGAAGTAAAATTGTAATCACTGCAGAAAGTAAAGAAGAAGCAGACAAATTATTTCATGGGCTTTCAGCAGGAGGACAAATAGAAGGACCTATTGGTGATAGTCCATGGGGTACATATTTTGGAATGTTTAGAGACAAATATGGAATTGAGTGGATGGTGAACTTTGATCCAAAAGATAATGGACCAAAGTAACTGAGATCTTGACTTCTCCTCACTGTCTCTCGATAAGAGGACACGGAGGAATTCAAAGCTGCAGTGTCCGTAACCATCCGAAAAGGAAACTGTGGGTGAGAATATTTTCTCCGTATTTTCGAATGGAAAACAAAGATGATTCCTTAGAATCAAGATTATGACCGTGGTTCCTGAAAAGCTTCGCTATTATTCAAGAGTAAATCTGGCAGGAGATATAGTTATTCTGATAAGCTCATTCCTGGCAGCCTATCTTCTAATATGGAACAGATTGCGTCCGGACTTTCCTTATTATTTTACTAAATTAATAGCGGCGATTCTTTTATGCTGGGGTATCACTTCTCTTGTGTTGCGGCTGTATGCTCGTGCCGGATTTGAAAAGTTCCGGCGCACATTGCCAAAACATTTCCTTGCACTTCTGCTCAATGCGATTCTTCTCGTGCCGCTGATTTACTTCGTTTGCGATTTTACGGTGAGCCGGATACTTTTCATTTACGCTTACATACTTTTCGCTGTTCTTGACACATTACTGCTTCTTGCCATTGGCTTTGTCCTACGGCGCAGATAAAATTTTTCTTCCCTTCTGACCTTCCCTCGTCTTCCTTCGCGCATATCAGCTGTATAAATTCCATAAAGAATCAACTAACACAGTCAAGGTCCCGTGTATCCTGCTATATTTGGGATAAAAGTATGGCTACAAAAAACAAGTCAACAGAAACGAAAGTCATGTGATTGATTTATAAACTCATTCCTTGGATATAGTTAAAACCATAGATCATGAAACAGTTTACTTACGTGAGTGGAGGAGAGAAGGGACAAGTGAGAAAACTAAAAGAGAGCCCTGAATATGTTGCAGTGAGAACAAAAGGTAATGAATCGTTGACAACGGCCCTTAAGACTCCATCGTCAAAAAAACTGCGTGATCAATTTACCGTTAAAGTAGATTTCCCCGAAGCAAACGTTTCAGTTTTAAAAGCTAAAGGAACTTCGAGTAAAAGAAATTTAGAATTACGGAACCAGGCTCGTGAATCATTCAAAAAAGAAAAAGACATTCGGTTTGCAGGAAGGGTACTTGTCGATTCGAAAACAAAGGAGCCTGTACTTTATACCGAGAACTTCCTGGTAAAATTTAAGCAGACTGTATCACGGGAAGTGTGCCTTAAAATCCTTGCAGAAAACAATCTTACTATAAAAAAGGAATACGGTTACATCCCGAATGGATTTTTTGTAGAAGCGAAAGAAGGCACCGGCTTAAAAATTTTTGACATTGCACAAAAGGTAAGAGCGCTTCCTGAAGTGGAGGAATGCGAGCCGGAGCTGATCCGCGAGAAAACCGCAAAGCTCATTAATGTAAATCAGTGGCATTTAAAGAAGACCCTCATAGGGAATAAAGTGGTGGATGCGCATGCAAATGTGGAGGCTGCTTTTCAGTATTCGACGGGCAAAGGAGTATTGATCGCGATCATTGATGATGGAGTTGATATCGATCATGAAGAGTTTAATATCTCAAAAAAAATTGTTGCTCCGAGAGACATTAAAGACAAGTCTTCAGACCCTCGCCCTAAACTCAGTGGTGAAAGTCACGGAACGGCGTGCGCGGGAGTGGCATGCGCAGCAGGAAAATTTCAGGCGAGTGGTGTCGCCCCGGATGCTAGGCTAATGCCGATAAGATTGCATGCAGGACTTGGTAGTGAACTGGAAGCGGAATCGTTTCAATATGCAACTGATAACGGTGCGGACGTAATCTCCTGTAGCTGGGGAGCTGTCGATGGAGATTGGGATGATCTGAAAAAAAGGCAAAGTCGCGGAAGTTGTGCAATCGGACGTTTTACCCGCTATGCAATTGAATATGCTTCAACAAAAGGAAGAAATGGAAAAGGTTGCATAATCATTTGGTGTGCTGGTAATGGAAATGAAAATTGTGATGTCGATGAATACGTGAGCAATCCAAACGTGATAGCGGTAGCAGCATGCAATGATAGAAGTACAAGAAGTATTTATAGTGATTATGGAAAATGCATTTGGGTTTCATTCCCCAGCAATGATTGGGACTCAAGAAAACTTAAGCATCCCAAGCCGTTGACGTCAGGAATTTGGACCACTGATCGGGTTAGCATAAAAGGATACAACAGAAAAAAAACCGGAAATTATTGTAGTGATTTTTGGGGAACTTCAAGCGCTGCCCCGGCCGTGGCGGGTGTCGTTGCACTTATGCTCTCTGCAAATCCGGATTTATCAGCGAAGCAGGTAAAAAAAATTTTAAAAGAGACGGCGGATAAGATTGACGTTAAAGCCGGCAAATACAAAAAGGGACACAGTATCTACTACGGATATGGTAGGGTAAATGCGGAGAACGCAGTTAAAAAAGCGATTGCTTTGAAAGATTAACGAAGCAAGAATGCAGAGCTATTCCGGAAAGAAATATTACTTCACAAATTCCACGATAGCAGCCCTGAATAGTTCCGGCTGATCATTAAAACTTTCGTGCCCGGCGTCGGGAATGATGCACTTTGTTTTATCAGCAGATGTTATGCTGCTGAAAATGTAATCTACTTCTTCAGGTGGACAAACGTCATCGTGACGTCCGTTTAAAATTAAGATGGGTCCGTTCACAGCATCAAGTTTTTCTATCAGGCCATAAGACCTGGTACTTTCATTCAACTTCTCTTCTACTGTAGTGGCGACCGACGCATTCAGGTTTGCCGTTAAAGGATTGTAAGAGGAAAATAATAAGACTTCAATATAGTTACGGATGGTTGGAGTTTTCTCCAGATAGTTCACGTAGATGTTCTCTTCTACATATTTATTCCATTGGATAAACTCTTCCTGGGTATCCAGAACCGGATGTTCCTCGCACCACGTAAGAATTTCCTGCCAGGTTGAAACATCATTTCCCATGGCGATTGCTTCATTCGCTTCGTTGACAAGAAACTCATGCCGAAGACTCCATCGCAGTGTGGTATCATAGTCAGTGGTTGCCGGACCATCAGCCACGATATACCTATTTACTGTGGGTTCATTCCCATACTTTATCATGTAACAATAGGTAAGATATCCTCCAAAGCTATGACCGAGTAGATCAATCTCAGCACCATATTTATTTTTCAGTATGGTGGCGACTTGATGTATATCTTCAAGATATTTGTCGATCGTAATATCATTCAAATCAAAAGTGCCCTGCCGGTTACCCATTCCTCTCGGCTCGTAGTAGGCTATCGCATAATCTTTTTCCAAAGTGTTTTTCCATCCGGGATAATCGATACGAGCAAAATCAAGAGTGTTAAGTGCAGGGCCGCCCTGTACAAACAATAATATTTTGTGAGAGCTGGTATTACCCCGTACCATCACCGGCATATAATAGCCATCGTATTGTACATAAAAGAAATCATCTGCAGAGGTAGACAGGTTAAAATCTTTATTGCATGATGTTGAAAGCAGAAAAAGAACAGGTAATATAAAGGCAATGGTTAAAATATTTTTCAGCGACATAAACATTTAATTAAAACGTTTAACAATACCTGCTTCAAGGAAATACTGAGAAGTAACATTGCCTGAATAGGGCATAACTATCATAAGTCCATTCCTGATGAACCAACCATTGAGGAGTGATTCATCCTTAAAGCGGTGTCCCAATCGAAAAGAAGGAAATAGTTCGAAGTGATTTGTACCCGCAAAAGGCACCTGCTTTATTTCTCCCGCATTGTTAATTTCATAAACCTGTGGAATGAAGGTTCGCAGGTATCCCAGCTCCAAATCAAAGCCGTATTGAAACCCATTAGCAGAAGTTTTTATCCATTTGCCTGTTCCTCCTGCATATACTCCTGTATGCATATTGCTATGATAGTACATGCCTGCTTGTATGCCCAGGAGTAATTCATTCATTGAGTTTTTGTCTTCATTTTTTTTGGGAAGGACGGGCTTTGAAAAACTACACGTAATACCGGATGAGTGATAGTCGCACCACTGTAACCCAATTCAAGGTATGATACAGCCTTTACTTTTTTGCTTGCATCGACAGGTCCGGTAGCTGATGAGGTCTGTGCACTTACGCCCCATGGAAAGATCACAATTAATAAAACACAAAGTCTGATCACGATCGCTTTTGCTTCATAACGCGCAAAAAGGAAAATGATACAGCCCGCGACTAATTTTTTTTGTCATGTTGATTACCTTGAGAGAAATTCAATGAAGGCAACCTTGCTGCAGCTCTTGTAGGTTGATTATTGAGGGTTTCAATTCTCTCTATCTGGAACATAAATGAGTATTTTTACCATTAAACCAAAACCGAGTGAAGAACAATTTTTTATTCTGTCTTGTCTTAGTTCTTTCAATTAGCTTGTTACATGATCCTGTCTCTGCACAGAAAGTGGATCAAGCAGCAAACGATTCCTTATTAGGCCTGCCTGGAGACAACCTGGATCTGTATGCCGTATTGGATCTTTTTCAAAAATCAAAGACCATCGAAGATTTTGAAAAATCATTGAATTCTGAATCAACAGGAATTAACAATCTTGATTTGGATTTAGATGGAAAGGTTGATTTTATAAAGGTGGTGACAAAGCAAGACGGCGATGATTTTACATTTATACTTCAGGATGCTGTGAGTAAAACAGAGACGCAGGATGTTGCTGTAATATTAGTATCGAAAGACAAAGACAAAAAGGTAACGATGCAGATTGTTGGCGATAAGGATTTATATGGGAAGGATTACATTGTCGAACTAAGCGAGTCTAAAACCCCTGCAGTTCATGCGAATCCCGGTTACACAGGCGACGACACAGTTATTGTAAGTGCTCCGGCAACAACTACTACTGTAATAGTTGAATCCGCACCCATTGTACAATATGTGTACTCACCCGCATACGTGCCTTATTATCCACCCTATTATTACGGATACTATCCACCCTATTTTGCTGCATTTTCAGTAATGGCAGTTGGCATCTATGCTCACAATCATTATCACTACCATGGTTACGGTGGATATGGCTATCATGGAAATACAACGGTCATTCATAATGAGAATAATTTTAACAATTACAATAATTCCAGGAATAGCTCCAATACTGTGAGGGATAATAACAAAAACGGTAATTACAACAGGAACAACGGAGGAACTAACACGCGTCCGTCAAACGGTACCGGTACTTCGAATGCAAATCGTGCTGGCGCATCAGGTGGTAATAGTGGATCAAAAGGATCTAATAATGCGAATCGTTCCGGAGCATCTAATAGTTCAAGCGGATCAAAAGGATCTTCCAATGCAAATCGCTCAGGTGCGTCAAATAATACGCAAGGATCCAAAGGGTCTTCGAGTGGAAATCGTTCGGCAGCATCAACAGGCTCACAAGGATCCAAGGGGTCTTCGAGTGCAAATCGCTCGGGAGGTACACAATCAAATGGAGCATCCCGATATAGCGGTGGAGCATCTAAGGGAGGCGGAAGTTATAGCGGAGGAAACCGAAGTTACAGTGGAGGAGGTGGAGGTTACAAGGGTGGCGGCGGTGGTTACAGTGGAGGAGGTGGTTCCCGAACGAGCGGCGGAGGAGGTTTCAAAGGAGGCGGTGGTGGAGGTAGGCGATAGTTTGTTATTTCCCATTTAATAAATTGCTCAATAGGTTTGAAATAATTTGTCCGCTTGTTAAAATAACTTATCTCTGATAACAGGTGATGTTATCGGAGATTTTTTTATAATCATGCTTCGGTGTTTCAGATATCACTTAACAATACAAGAGGCTGTCTGAAGTTACTTTTCAGGAGAGCCTCTAAAAAATGTTCGATGACTTTATTCAAGTGGTATATCAGAAACACTCATCTCTCTTACGCTTACATACTTGCCATCTCTTTTTTCAAATAGAACCATATAATTTCCTGAATTAACGGGAACATTGGCAGAGTCAACTAAGCTATAGGAACCAATTTCAACAACTTGATTTGCATCATTTGATACAAAAACTTCTTTGGTCACGAATGAAATTTTATCGCTTGTTGGAGTGGAATCAAGACCGGCTTTTATAAACTCTATAATCGCCGGTTTGCCTACCAAGGGTGGTCTGTTTTGAGAAAAGCTTGCTGCATCATCCGCATAGTAGCCTATGTTTTTCAATTCCCTCGTATTATAAAGCGCAGCAAATTCGTTTTCCCTGGCTTGAATATCTTTTTTGATTTGTTCTTTATCAATTACCGGTGCTTCTTGTTTTGGAGGATTACAGGCTATCGAAACAATCACAACAATTACCAATAATCCGCTTATTAGATTTTTGTTTTTCATAAAACAGTTGTTTTAAAACCTGCTGATGAGTTTGGTCAGAAGGATTGAACCACAAATTAAATGGAAATCATCGAATAATTTTCCCCGGCAATACCTTATGAATTACTTAGTGATCAGAATTTTTTTATAAAATATTTTATCCTCCATATTCACCCTGAGTATGTACACTCCCGATGATTGGTCGGTTAAATCAATTTCCTGCTTCGGCTCCGTGCTTTCTTCATTTGAATAAACTACCTGATCCATCGCGTTAAAAATTTCAATGAATCCCTGAGTTAAAACTTGAGGAATATTTACAGTGAATATTCCTTTTGAAGGATTGGGGTAAACAAAAATTTCTGACGCATCCGTGATATCATTCATGCCACTGATGATTACTTCCAGCGATGTTGAATTTATGCAGCCATTTGAATCACTGATCACAATTGTGTAAGTGCCGGATTGTAAAACGGTGTACGATTGATCAGTGGCTCCGGGAATATCTTCCGCATTCAATTGCCATTGATATGAATTAGCCGGACTGGAAGTAAGTGTATAATCAACTTGTGTGATCGTAGGAAACGGTGGAGTTTCATTCACTACAATATAATCCTGCAACGTAACAGTATCGTTACCATTTGCTGTAGTAGTAATGAGTGTTACATCATAAATGCCCGGTACCTGATAACAAATATTCGTAGGATTTTCATCAGTGGAAGAAGAAGGTGTTCCACCTTCAAAATTCCACTGCCATGCGATTGGATTTGTTGTCGATGAATCAAAAAAGTCGATGCAAAACTTTTGACACACTGCTGTTGCGGAGGCCACGAATGGTTGAGTGGGGCCATACACTCTTAATTCGGTGCCGCTTCCTGCAATAGCCAGAAGATGATTGGGTCCTAATGCGCAACCTGTCGTATTTAAACCGTAAATAGTTTCAGTGAATACAGGAGTAAGATCAGGATTCGTGCATTGAAAAGTATAGTCTGACGCGATATAAACTTTTCCATCAGCACCAACTGAAATGGTTTCAATAAATAATCCGGGATTACCTAAAGTGCTTGACGAATCGATAATGGCTCCCGTTGTTTTTAGCAGTCTTAGGATCTTACCATTTGAAGGGACATAGATGGTGCTGTCCGGACTTTCCGCCATATAGCTGAAGGGTGCGTAACCTGTGGTAGGAGTCGTCCATAATACTGTGAGAGAGTTACCATCATCTTTTATTGCGGTGATCTGTCCACCGGGCCCTGTTGTCTGAGCATATAAAGTTCCGTCAGTTCCTGTCATTAGTATCGTCTGTGAATTCTGGCCACTTGGTTCAACAGGAATTGAGTATTTGATATTCCCTGTGTTAATGTCCATAGCAGTAACAGATTCAACAGCATTTTGCTGAACGTAAACCGTACTATCATATACCGTGGGACAGAGATAACCTAATACATACGGATAAATAGATGTTTCCCAAACTGTGCTTCCATCCGTAGCATTTATTCGCAGCAGCGTCAGGTATCCTTCGATCAATAAATCTCCGTTATCAGCGAAAGTTAATCCTACAGTGTAAGAAGGATCAATGAGCTGTTCTGCATGCCAAAGTTCTAAACCTGTTTCAGCATCCAACGTTACCAACGAATCTCCCATCGGTGCTTCAAGCATTCTTAAGACATAAACTTTTCCATCTCTCATTCCCAAAGGAACTGATCTTCCGGTTCCGTTAGTTACATCGGCACTCCATAATAATTGACCGGTATTCAAATCGTGACAAACCACAGGTGAATTAGTAATGGAAACAAATCGTGAGGTAACAACTTTATCGTCTGAGATATAAACAGGAAATGCAAATAGACCATTCAGGGTTCCTTGCCATTTGATGTCGGCCGTTTGCGGACCTGGAATTGGAGACAATCCATTACGTGAAGAGTTGCCACCGCAATTATTCCAGTCTTGAGCTAAAAGAGAAAACGGTAAAAAAGTTATTATGAAATAGAGAAAGAACTTGGTATAGTTCATCTTTAATGATGAGGTGAAACTTTTTATCATACTGAAAATTTAGACTGTATAATTCACGCCTAAATTACTTCTTAATAGAGTTCATGAAAGCATGAAGTCTTTGTTGATCACCCGACCAAGTGTAAAAGTTTGAATAGCTGTACGAGTTGTTGCTTATACTAACCGATGCTCAGTTCTTTGATTTCTGTTGCTTTAATAATTGTCGCGCACTTTCTGACGCTACTATTAATCCAGCACCCAACATAATAACATCTTTTATCACCAACCTTCCGGCTCCTGATAAATAAGGAAAGCCGTGTTGCGGCGTAGGAAAGTCACCGCCAAGGTTCGGGACATAAACTTCAGGCGTAGTAATTAAAAATGTCAGTGTTACAATCGACATTCCGAAAGTCAGCAATCCACCAATCATACCCACTTGGGGATACCAGATTCCCAGCAGCGTCAAAATACCGATGATGACTATCACCGTTCCAAGTCCATAAGCAAACCGATACGTACCATTTTGTTTATGCCAGTCGATATTTTTCTGAACAGTTTTTCCTTCCGGGTTCTTATAATTAGTGTACTCAGGTGCTGGTCTGTTATAGAAGAAATTCATCAGCGGGCTGTTGGCCACAAATGGCACGATACCGTCGGCTTCATACTGAAATGCTTTGAGTCCACCAATCCACACCATCACGATAAATATGGAAATGCGGGTCACATGAATGAATGAAGATTGGCTATTCGCTAGCAGGACAATAGTTCGGTTCACTTAAATGAATTTGGGTTTAAGAAAATATTTGATTGTATAATAATGGTGAGAAGAAGTAATGAAGGATAAAAGTTCCTTGCATCCTGAAAGGAAATGCAAAGCGTATGTTAATGACGATAAGACATCAGCACCAACTAACACAATTTCCCTTCTGCAAAATTTCAATTTTCACTCACCAGCTTCTTAAACTCCGGAATATTCCTCAGTGAAATCCATTTCGGTGACAGCTTCAGGAACGATGTTGAATTTCTTGCACGAATGCCAAACGGAAGTTTTATGAGCTGATCAAGAATTTGAATGGCTTCATTTTCATCGCCCAGAAACGTATGGATAAGTGCCATATCTGATAAAGGAACCATTCCTGTGAAAATATCTTTTGAAAGTGGAAAGCCCTCCCGTCCGCGATTACCATATTCGATTGCTTTCTGACGGTCACCGAGACCTGCGTATGCAATTCCTAATACACTATTGATCCGAACATCATTAGGTGTAGTAGTCAATCTGGCTTCCAGCACATCCCGTGCTTTGATAAAATATTTTTTTGCCTCTTCCATGTTTCCTTGAGCACGATACATGATTGCGATGTCGAGAGCAAAAGGCCTTAGCACATTTTCTGTCTGGTCGACGCTGTCGGGATGTGTGAGAAGAAGATTCAGATAATTCGTGTAGTTCCCTTCCAGCATTTCCAGAGTGTAAATTGTTTCAGTGAATTTACCGGGTTCAAACAGCGATTGTGCTGTGTCCATCACACTGCGCGCATCTTTCATGTCACCCTGAAGGGCTACAAAAGCGAAAGTCTTGTATTCATAATAAAGGGATTTCTCAGGAGTCAATGCAATAAGCTTGTCACAAACTGCCAGTGCTTCTTTAGAATTTCTCATAGACAAATACGTCTCAAAGAGAGCGGACAAGTGAAACTCTTCGTTTGGATTTCGATCAAGCACCCGCTTGAGGTCCTGCAGCGATTCCTGCATCTTTCCTTGTCGTCTATAAACTTCAGATCGTAGCAACGGTGCTTCAATAATACTTGGATCCTCATCCATTGTCTTTGTGAATTCAGCAATCGCGGCATCGTAGTCGTTGTCAATTTTAAAATCGTAACTGCCGATGGCAATATGAACAACCGGCTTATCAATTTTTCGTGTAAGCATAGTATCGAGCAAGTCTTTTGCCTTTGCTCGATATGTGTCACTCTCAGGACCGAGATGGTTGTAATACACATCTGCGTACATCACTATTAAATAAGCGTAAGGGTGAGCAAACTGGGGATCGAGTTTGAGGGCTGACTTGAACATGTGTTCAGCCAGGGGCACATTTTGGAATCCCATACCTGTCCAGAAATTGGTTGCATAACTTTTCCCGCGCAGGTAATAATCGTATGCCTGCAGATTGGCAGTTGGTTTTTGTTCAATCCGTTCTTTCTCCTCCTCGGTGAGTTTGTTATCGAGTTCGCTGGCGATCTGCTGAGCAATTTCGCTTTGAATCGCGAATACATCCTTCACTTCACGGTCATACGTCTTTGCCCAAATATGATTATCTGTTTTAGCATTGATGAGCTGAACAATCACTCGCAGTTGATTGCCTACTTTGCGTACGCTGCCTTCCACCAACGCTGAGACTCCTAATTCTTCCCCGATCTCTTTCATGGTTTTCTTAGTGTCTTTATACTGAATGGTGGAAGTGCGAGAGAGTACCCTCAGCCCACGTATTTGTGCCAGCTCGGTGAGGATTTCATCTGTCATGCCTTCGGTGAAGTATTCATCCTCTTTATTCTCGCTTAGATTTTCGAAGGGAAGAATAGCAATTGACTTATCGGTGATATTATTTTTGGCAGGCAGAAAGTTGTGATACAGAAAATACCCTCCACCAAGTAATGCAACCATGATGAGGAGCGAAAAGATAATCGTGCGCTGCGACGTCTGTTCAGGAGACAAGCGGCGATCTGAAATTTTTTTTCCTTTTCCCTTTAATGGTTCTTTAGACGGAACATTCAATCCTGAATTACTGATTGCATAAATTTCCATCGGCTGCTTTACATTCTTCAATTCGTAGGTGCCGAGTGAAATTGCTTCAATGTCATTTTGGTTTTTTATCTCGTCATAAACTTTTGCCGAAATAAAAACTCCTCCTGGCACGGCAAACGATTCAATGCGCGATGCAATGTTGACACCATCGCCGTAAATGTTTTTTTCATCTAATGTTACGTCACCCAAATGAATACCGATGCGCAGCGGCACCTGCGGATTTTCGCGCATTTGCTTCTGGATCTCCATAGCACTTCGCACCGCATCAACCGCACTGTTAAAGGTGCACAATGCGCCATCGCCGGCATATTGAATGATGCGACCATTGTGTGAGATAATCTCGCGATCGAGCACCTTCCTGAATTTTTCACGGGTCACGTTTGCCTGTACTTCATTCTCCTGCATCATGGCAGTGTAGCCCATAATATCGGCAAACATGATGGCAGTAAGCTGGCGCATTTAAACTATTGAAGGCGATTAATCTGAATCAAATCTAAACCGAATGAGGAATAGTGTAGAGATATCCTTTTGAACATCTTCCATATTTGCAGTAGGTTTTTTTCCTGCTGATCCTATTTTATTCTAAATGATATTTTTCTCTAATCATTGCAATCAGGCGCTCAGCCTATGAAAAGAAAAATTGGAAAAGTTATTTCTGGGAATTTCTAATGTTGTTCCTGGCACGAGTGATGGTGTACTTCCATGTTTTCAATTTCTGATTGGTTTATGTTCTTGCGAAATATACCCACATTCTCCTTTACGTGTCAGGAATAGTTCCTCTTTGTCATAGCGAATCAAGACGAGCATTCAGCATGGAAAACCATCAATGAAAGAAAACAGGTGGTCAGAATTTCATTTCACTACATTTGTTTAATAACTTATAAGACGCATTCTATGGATCAAGCTTCATCATACCTCACGAACTTCATTCAATGGCTCGAGGATTTCGGACCAAAGGTCTTGGGAGCGCTTCTTGTTTTAATCATCGGTCTGTATCTAACTAATTGGATAGGGAGACTCGTCACCCGCACACTGAGAAAACGGAACCTCGATGTCTCGTTACAATCATTTCTTGGAAGCATAGTCAGCGTCGGTTTGAAGATACTGTTGCTGATCACCGTGGCTGGTATGATCGGAATTCAAACGACTTCTTTCGTAGCGGTCATTGGTGCACTTGGTCTTGCTGTTGGTCTCGCGCTTCAGGGCTCCCTGGCCAACTTTGCCGGAGGAGTATTGTTGCTGGTGTTTAAGCCATTCAAGGTCGGCGATCTTATTGAATCGAATGAGCAAACCGGACATGTGCAGGCCATCCAAATCTTCAACACGATTCTGCTCACAGCTGAAAACAAAACTGTCATTCTTGCTAATGGGGCTGTGTCAAACAATACCATTGTGAATTACAGCAAGCATGGGAATTTGCGAGTCGATATCATGATGGCTGTAGCTCCTGACAGTGACCTGGAAAAGGTCCGCAAGGTGATCCTGGAAATCCTCGCATCAAATCGATTTGTATTGAAAGATCCTGCGCCATCTGTAAATGTGCTCAAGGTGGGCGATGGAATGGTTACTCTTGCAATTCGTCCTTATTCCACGACAGCCGATTATTGGGACGCATTTTTTACTGTGCAGGAAGAAGTGAAGAATGCTTTTGAACGAAATCAGATTGCCGGACCGACGCCCACTCGAATCATCATCAACAAATGAGTTATTCAAGGAAGGGATCTTGAAGAAGAATTCTCTTCACAGCGTAGTGCTATATTGCTTTAGATAGTTTATTTCTCTGAATACCGGTTACGTTAATGCCGGTTCTTGCAGAGACTGTCAACATCAAAAATTCCAACTACGGCATAAGGAGAAATAGATATGTATCTTGTCGCAACCTACTATGCAAAAACTCCTGCTCACTCTTGGTGTGTGCTTTCTATGTGCGGCAGCTTTTGCGCAACAACAGTACACCATCACCAATTACACACAGGAACAGGGGCTGCCATCAGGAACCATCCGCGGCATTTATAAGGACACAACCGGTTATATCTGGTTTACAAGCGAAGGAAGCGTTGCACGGTTTGACGGTTATAATTATAAAACATATCGTCACAATCCGGATGTGTCCTCCAGCTTGCCAAAAAACTTTGTATGGGAAGGAGCGTTTCCGAAGTTCGGAGATATTTATTTTGGAATGAAGGAAACTAATTTCTCATTCAACCCTGCATCCGAATCGTTTACTGCTCCTTTCGGAGGTTCGGTAGAAATATTTTCCATTGATGAAGCGAAAGGTGTTAAGGACTGTTATTGGTTAAGAGCCAAAAATGCCATTTACCGAATAAGCAAAACAGGCACTGAACGTTTCGCGCTTCCATATGACAGGCCCTTCGCGTCTCAAATGATAGCTTCAACCGACAACGATTGCATGCTTTTTATTGAACATACAAAAGACGTACTGTTCTTCGACTATCAAACGAAACAATTCTCGAAACCAAAAATCCTGGATCGCACAGGAATGGAAGACAGTTCATCGGTTGTGGAAGTAATTTTTACCGGCAACAATTTTTACCTCTTTACTTCGAAAAGCCTGTATCGTTTTGATTCCACTTCCAACTCTTTTGTATGGCATCTCGATTTAAAGCGCACCGGAAATTTTGATTATGTTTTCAGACCCTATTCTGTTTTTAATGATTCGCTTGTAGTTATTCGCTCACAAACCGGTTACATCAACATATTCAACATCCGCACAGGAGAAGAAAAACTGTTTTACGTGAATAAAAAACTTCCTGAAAGGGAATTAAATGACAGGTTCATCTTAGAAAGTGTACCGGATAATAAAGGCGGGCTTTGGATAGGAACCAATAACATGGGTTTGATATACTACAACGTGTTTACAGGTGAACTGGAACAATACATTCACGAACCCACGAATTCAAACAGCCTACCGGGCAATTTTGCCTTTGCGGTTTTGCCTGACGAAAACGGTGTCGTGTGGGCTTCATGCTTCGGGCATGGTATAGTAAAAATGGAGCCGGTGAGAGCTCTTTTCAAAAAAGCTATTCCCGTTGCGACGAAAAAAACAAACACCTGGACCGAAAACATCCGTGGCTTTATCGGCACTGAAGATGGTTATTGGGTTGCTACCCTAAATGGATTATTCAGCTATTCAAATCAAACCCGCGAGTTTAGCAATCTTAATTATCTCTGCCCGGTAAGTGACCCGGACAATAGTAATATCAGTCCGGAGTTTGCTGCGTCTTATCCTATTGGTTCGTTTGCTGAGGACCGCTCCGGTAATTATTGGATAGGAACCTGGTACGGTGAACTGGTGGTATACAATACGAAGCTGAACCAGCCATTTCCCTTTCGCAGGCCGCAGCCAATGAAGGACCGTGAAGCTGATGGCGTATTCAGAAATCTTTATTGTGACAGTAAAAACAGGATGTGGATATCAACTAAAGGTGCGGGAATTTCTATGGTTGATTGCAATGCATTGAATTATGAAAATATAAATGAGGCAAAGTTTCAGTACAATTTTCATGATGAGAAAGATTCCACTTCTCTTGCTGCAGGAATAGTTTTTATTGTTACTGAAGATGCTGATGGCAATATCTGGGCGGGCACTGAAAACGGATTGTGCAGGTACAACGAACAAACAAAAAAGTGGAAACGCTATGTCAATATTCCCGGCAATGAAAAGAGCATTCACAATAGCAATGTAAGGAGCTTATGCCTTGATAAAAAAGGAACGCTTTGGATAGGAACAAATGGAGGCGGCTTGAACAGATACAACAAAGAGCAGGATAATTTCACTCATTTCACCATAGAAAATGGGTTGGCTGATGACCAAATCTATACATTGCTTTGTGACAATAACGGTATGTTGTGGATGGGCACCAACCACGGTTTGTGCAGATTTAATCCTGAGGATTATTCCTGCAAAAATTTTACTGACAAAGACGGTATTCAGAATTACGAATACAACACCGGTGCCGCCCTCAAGTTGAAAGACGGCACATTGCTTTTTGGAGGAGTGGCAGGATACAACATCATTGACCCGGACAAGATTGAAAACAAAAAATCCAAACCTCCGGTGGTAGTGATCACCTCTTTTAAAATTTTTGACAAGGAAACTCCTCTTGGAAATAATAACCTTAGGCTGAATTACAATGAAAATAACCTTGCTATTGAATTTGCCGCTTTGAGTTATTTCCAAAACCAGGATAACCATTATGCGTACATGCTTCAAGGCGTTGATCACAACTGGATTTTCAGTGATACACGCAGGTACATAAGTTACTCACAACTTAAACCGGGTGATTATACATTCAAAGTAAAAGCATGTAACAGCGATGGCGTGTGGAATGAAACAGGAGCACAGCTTCATTTCATCATTACACCGCCATGGTGGAAAACAACCTGGGCGAGAATTCTGTTTGCTCTGATTATAGTTGGATCGGCGGTGGGTTATTACCGGTATCGAACACATGCTTTGCGGGCGAGACATAAGGAACTTGAAACCGAAGTTGAGAAAGCAACGATTACTATTCGCAAACAAAAAGAAATTGTTGAAGCGGAAAAGAAACGTAGTGATGAATTGCTGTTGAACATTCTTCCGCAAGAAACCGCCGAAGAGCTTAAGGCAAAAGGAAGCGCTGATGCAAAACAGTTTGATCAAGTCACGGTTATGTTCACCGACTTCAAAAACTTCACACAGACAAGTGAAAAATTATCTGCTGCCGAACTCGTCAAAGAAATCAATCACTGCTACAGTGAGTTTGATAAAATAATTTCAAAACACAATCTCGAAAAAATAAAAACCATTGGCGACAGCTACATGTGTGCGGGTGGTTTGCCCGTGCCGAATAAAACCAATGCAGAGGACACCGTGAAAGCTGCCTTGGAGATTTGCGATTTCATGAAGGAGGAAAAACAAAAGCACGATGCACACGGCAAACCGTTCTTTGAAATTCGGATTGGCTGTAACACAGGATCAGTCGTTGCCGGAATTGTGGGCATTAAGAAATTCGCCTACGACATTTGGGGTGATACTGTAAATCTTGCTGCGCGCATGGAACAAAATTCAGAAGCCGGAAAAGTAAATGTCAGCGGAACAACCTATGAACTGGTGAAAGATAAATTCCATTGCACTTACCGTGGAAAAATTTCTGCGAAGAATAAGGGCGAGATTGATATGTTCTTCGTGGAGCAATAACCCTGGCGTCATCTTAGCTAATGAATCGATCTTTAGTTGGAGAGAAGGGTTAGCAATTCAATTTTGTCATTTCTTGAAATATCAAATAATCCCGGGATGCCAATTTTTTCTTCTGACTTTTTCAATATTTTCAGGAGAAATAAAATGTAGGAAAGTCCATGAGAATACCACAGTTATCCAGGAGAGATTATTCACTATGTTTTGTGATGCAAGTTCCCATGATTCTATAAAGAAGTACTTTTCAACCTTCTGTAAACGTCACATTGCGAGTTAACCGAGAATCACTCATGAAAATTCTATCTGGTCTTATCATTGGGCTAGGTGTTGTATTGCGTGTTGTGGTGTATCTGCAGAACAGGAATCTTATCCTCGATGAAGCGAATGTGGCTCGCAATATTTATGAGCGCGGCTTTGCAGAGTTGGCGTTGCCGCTGAATTACGATCAATATGCACCACCCGTGTTCCTCTGGATCACCAAACTGAATTCATGGCTGTTTGGATTTAGTGAGTATGTGTTAAGGTTGTATCCATTGGTTGCCGGCATAGCCTCGCTTTTTATTTTTTATGCCATTTTAAAAAAGCTTGTTAGCTGGCGCTCCACGTGGTATGCCCTTTTTTTACTTGCTGCGGTACCTTTCTTCATACGATACTCCTCGGAGTTAAAACAATATATGCCTGATGCGTTCATAGGACTGTTGCTGATATGGCTTGCATTAATTACTGAAGTAGAAAAACGGACGGCAAAAAGATTTGTTTTCATCTGGGTCATTGCCGGTAGTATCGCAATCTGGTCATCCATGCCATCGGTTTTTGTTTTGACAGGAGTGGGATTATATTATTTGTTCTTGATCGCAGAGCGGAAAGCCTGGGAAAAATTTGGAGCCTTGGCACTCGTGTGTAGTTGCTGGCTGATGCAATTTTTATTTTATTATTTCACGATACTCAGGCCTGAATCCGATTTAGCTCCTCTTCAAAATTTTCACCAGGCTGGTTTTCTGTATGCTACACCTTCTAACATAGGAGAGTGGAAGCACAACTGGTTTGTTGTTAGTGATCTCTTGCTTCAATTGTGTAATTGGTCTTTTGCGCTATATCTGAATTCAGTGTTGTTCGTGGTGGCTTGTTTTTTCTTTTTTCTTAAGGACAAGGCGAAAGGATTGCTGTTGATTGCTCCTGTCATTACGGTACTTCTGGCTGCGGCGCTCAACCTATTTTCCTTGATACCACGGGTGACTTTATTCATAGTCCCTATAATAGTACTGGTTATAACTTATGGACTTGAGCAGTTGTTTAAATTAAAAAATACCACTTGGCAGATTGTTGTAGCTGGTATCACTGTTATTTGTGCTATTGGAGGCAATGGTGTGAATATGCTTTGGAAGCCATTTAAAATGGAGCAGCTCACGGAAGCAATGGACTACCTCAAGGAAAAAAGCATGGAAGGAGACGATGTTTCTTTCTATCATGCTTGCGGACCTGCATTGATTTACTACACACAAATTCACCCGAAGAAAAAGAATTGGGAAAGTTACAAGACGGCAAATGTCTTGAAGTGGAATACATCGTACGATTCACTGGCAAAGAATTTACACATCACAAAGCCTTTCGGCTTTGTATTTACCAACGGTACTGACGAGCAGGTAAAAGAGATTTTTTTGAGCCTGAATAAATACCTTCAGTCAGTGGACAGCTTGAACAAACCTTATGTCAAGACCTATATTTTTATAAGCACCCATTAAGACCTGTAAGAATTTTTTTGCCGTTATTTATCCCTGGAGGTTACTTTGACGACAAAAAAAATTTCAAACTGTACCCAGTTATATCTTCAGAAGTTTTCTGCTCTCACCACTTTCCCAAATTCATCCCAGTTAAATCCCGTTTCAATTCTGTTATGCTTTAGTGCCGGTACTTGTGTAGTGATAAGTAAGGTGGTTCCATGGATGTCAGCGCGGTGGTACTGCGGAATTTGTTGCTTCGTGGCTTTGATCATTTTGAATTTGGCATCATGAAAAAATTGTTGAACCGAATTTTTAAGTGCGTTGATGTTATTCATGCCATACATCAATACAACTTCAGGTTTGTGCATGCGAATGTTTGAAAGAACTGTGTTCACGCGACGCTCATATACGTGTTGCTCATACAAGGTTCGACTCTTAAGAAAAGGGAGTTGCGGCAAGTCGAGCCAGCTATAATACCATGCATGACTGTGTGGACCGGGCAACGGATACAAGCGGATTAATGCTTCATAGCACTCTTGCGGTGATGCAAAAATGTGTTTCTGGTATTCGAGCAGGTCAGGAAGGTTTTTATTTTTATAACCGTGCTCAAATGCAATGAGATTTTTCCAAACTCCATTCTGTATTGCGTTACTTCCAAATCTGTATTCGCAACGATTATTGAAGAAAGTTGTTTTCGAATCTTCAGGTCTTAGGATAATTCGTTCATACAATTCGCGAATGTCACAAAGAGAAATATCGCTTGAAGTTTGTGCTGTATAGAAGTAGTTGATCTTATCTGCTACTTCTTCCGGCACCTCACCACCACTTTCTTCATAACTAATGAACCAGATTCTTGCATGCCATGATCCGTATCCGTAAAAATTATCAATCCAATGTGTCAGTGGGTTTTCTTCTATAAGCATACATTGGGCAAGTAATGAAATTATCTGCGTATATGCCAGGAATAATTTTTTACATTCGTCAGCTATATTTCCTTCAACTAAAATGAAGGTTCATTTAGAATTCATACTCCTCTCTATCTTGATTCTGGCTTGTTCCGGAACAATATCGTTAGCGCAAAGCTGTTCCATCTTCGCAGGAAATGATACCACACTTTGTTTTATTCCTGACACCTTACACCTGAATGCACAACCAAGCCAGCCATTAGATCCCTGTAGTGTGGTGGAATGGACACCCGCAACAGGACTTAGTGATCCCAATATTTTGGATCCCATTGCGATTGTGAATTCATCGATCACTTATCATGTCACGGCTAACATTTCGATAGGAAACAACATGGTGACCAACGGAGATTTTGAAGATGGAAATACCGGATTCACGAATGGTTATATGTATGACTGTCCGTTCGGTGGTTATCTTTCTGAATTCAGATATTGTGTTACTGACGATCCACAGAACGTTCATCTTGGAGCCACAAGTTGTAGCGATCACACTTCAGGCAATGGGCTCATGCTTGTAGTGAATGGTGGGACTACAGTCAATTCAAATGTTTGGGAGGAAACCATTGCAGTCAGTCCAAACACCTATTACATGTTCTCTTTTTGGGTGACGAACTGGTCAAGCTTTACTAACCTTCTGCCCACATTTGACATAAACGTAAATGGCATTTCACAGGGACAATCTTTTTCCATCAATTCAACACAATGCTTATGGAAAGAGGATTGTCTGTTATGGTATTCTGATGCTTCTACCAGTGCAACATTTCAAATCATCGATCAGGTGGACTACTATGGTGGCAATGATTTTTCCATTGATGATATCCTGCTACAGGAAGTTTGCGTGGCAACGGATTCCATAACCATTTCTGTTGGTGGTGTGGTTTCCGCATCTTTTGATACCGCGGCCTGCGAAGGTTCAACGATCAGCATGTCAGCATCATATGGAAATACTTTTCAATGGTCGCCGACAAATGGATTGAGCTGCAATACCTGTCAAACGGTTTCCTTCGTTGCAGATTCTTCCATCACTTATTATGCTTACGTAACAGGAAATGGTTGTGATTACTCTGATACATTCAACATCAGCGTTGACTCATTACCTCTGCTTCTTCTTCCGGATGATACTTTTTTATGTGCCGGTTCCTCTGTTCAAATTGATGCACAAAGTTCATCGACGATCATTTGGTCACCATCACAATTCCTTTCATGCGATTCGTGTAACAATCCATTGTCGACACCAATCAGTTCCATCACTTATATTGCTTCAGTAACAAATGGCACTTGCGTAATTACGGATTCTATCAGGTTGCAGGTTGCTCAGCCACCATTGATTTCCCTGGCAGCGGACACGAGTGTATGCTTTGGCGTTGGATTATTGCTGGCGGTTGATTCAGGTTATGCAGACTATCTGTGGTCCCCTTCGAATGGATTGAGTTGTTCCACTTGTTTCAGCACGGATGCAAATCCCGATTCAACGATCACTTATTCGATTGCAGTATCAGATTCAGGTTGTTCGTCGATTGACTCTATAACTGTTATCGTTGATAAGGATGATGCTGTTGATGCGGGAAAGGATGATTCACTTTGTGTTAGTGGAAGCGTGCAGCTATCTGCCACCGGTTCGTCAACTTATGTATGGTCTCCTTCTGCATCTTTAAATGATGCATCGATCAGTAACCCGTTGGCGACCCCGGCAACCACTACTCAATACATTGTACAGGGCAGCGATGCATGCGGCGCAACTTCTGACACCGTGGTTGTCTTCGTGTTGAATCCACCAGTAGTTACTGCCTCTTATGATTCGATTATTTATTGCCATGCGGGAACACAGATTACTCTTACGGGTGAAGGAGAATATTCTTATGAGTGGTTGAACCCTGATGTAAGTGATCCTTCTGCTTCATCTGTTTTTGTAAATCCGGATGAAGAAAGCGTTTACTCAGTAACTGTATCCAACAGAGCTTGTGACACCGTACTCCAATTTCCGGTATTAGTGAGCAATGCAGAAGTAACGATACCGAATGCATTTTCACCGAATGATGATGGCATCAATGACTTCTTCTATATCCTTCACACCTGTCCCATCACACTTGATTATTTCAGAATCTTTAATCGGTGGGGAGAATTGATTTTTGAAACAAATGATATTGAAGGAAAGTGGGATGGCACCTACAAGAATGAAAACTGTTCTGTGGATGTGTATGTGTACGTCATCTACGCTCACAGAATTTCCGGCGAGAATTTTATTATGAAAGGAAATGTGACTTTAGTGAGATGAGTAACTCACAAATTTCTCCACTATTAGTAATGCTTACCTTTTGACTAACCGCACCATCACTGATGTTTCTTCATCGAACACCCTGAGGTAGTACAAACCGCTGGGCAGGTAAGAGAAGTTTTTATTCAGAAGATTATTGCCCGACCACAATTGTTGTCCGATGTTGCTCAGTAATTCAAAAGTTTCATCATCGGTGGTATTGTGAAGATAGATATAATCAGTGAAGGGATTTTCGCAATACACAAGTCGTTCATTCATGGAACCACTTACACCGGTAAACACCAATGTGAAGCATTCGGATGTGTCACTGCAAATACCATCAGAAATAATAACAGCATAACTTCCTGTTTCAGTAGGATGAAATTCCTGTAAAGTCTGTTCTGCGATGATGCTGTAATTGCTGTCGCAATTCACCCATTGATAGCTTACGCCTGTAGCATTTGCGATGAGGTAATTGTCTTGCACAGTTACTGAAAGATCAAGTGTACACCATGTAATCCGGCAATAACCGCTAACGCCGTCAGTGGGTGCACCACCATTGCCATTTCCACCTCCACCAGCGCCGCCATACTTCCCTGCCACTCCAGCGGGATTCGTCACGTTGCAAAAGTTGTCAGTAAACCCCGCACCTTTTCCGCCACCACCCCCGGGATCTCCACCGCTTACACCTGCATCACCTCCGGGAGTATTGCAATTGGAACCATCCCACACAATCGTGTTACCGCCATCACCACCGTTTCCGAGAGGACCGGCGGCACCACCACCGCCTCCACCGAAATAGGTGTAGTAACCTCCGCCGCCATCACCGCCTTTATAGTTTGCAATGGTTCCTCCTGATCCCATTCCTCCTGCGCCGCCTCCTCCAATGTTAGGATTAGAAACAGAAGTTCCGTTCTCACCACCCGAAGCAGAAATCAATGCACCTGCGCTTGAGGTGCCTGGCCCCGATCCTTGTCCCGGCACACCGATGGTGATTTCGATTTCTTGTTGTGGTTCTACTTCATAATTACCAACGGCATAACCACCGCCTCCGCCACCGCCTGAACCATTAAAGCCACCGCTGCCACCGGCACCCACGACTTCAATGGTAATGGAGCTTACGTCGTCAGGCACCGTGAATGTTCCTGAAGCGGTGAAGTCTTGAGAACCGGATTGTGCGAAGAGAGTTGAAACAAAAGAGGAGAAGAGCAGAGTAAATAATTTTTTCATAGGGAATTTAGTGAATAGTGAGATTATAAGTGTGAACCAAAAATGCAACTTTTTATTTCAGTGCGATAATGAAGTTTCAGATGGTGGTTTTCTCGCATGCAGAAACAACTTCAGGTTATGAATAGGTTTTTCATTGGATGTTGTTTATGAATTGTAGGCTTTAAAAAATTTGTTGCTGACAAAAGTGAGTCTTCAATTGTCGCAGCACAATGCCTACAATAAGCCATGCCGAGATATTAATCACAGAATGAAAAAATCCTCGCCATATCAGCGAGGATCTTTGTAGATATAACTTGGTGTACTGCCAACCAATAATTCGAGACAGGATTGCCTATGATTAATTATTCATGGAACTGACTGCAAGCTACTTCCTCCGAACTGTCTCCGAAACACGATTTGCATTGCAGATTAAGTTTCTAACTCCCAATTACAATCTCATCAACTGTTCTATGTCATTGTTCACAGAAAGAATGAGCAGGCAAGTAGCCGTACAAAACACTGGACTGGTAATGCAGTGATGACCGTTCCAGCTTCCATCTTGATTCTGGATTCCCATTAATCGTCCGCTGATGTTATCATACCATTGCTTCCATGAGACATCTTTGCTTACAATCATTCCTTCTCCCGTTTGCAGGTAGCTGAGAAATTCTTCACCACCATTGCTGCCGAAGCCATCCATCACGTCGCTCTGCTGCGCACGAAATTTTGATGCTTCGTTGATGTCGTAAGCAGTAGCGTACTTAGTTGCATCAGAAGAAGAGAAACCGATCTTTTCCAGGTTTTCGGAATTTACCTTATCCTCTTGAGATAGTTTTCCTTCTTTCTTTGCCTGCTCAACTCTTTCCTTAGCCACCTTGGCTTCCTTTGCACTTGCGCGACTTGATCCTGAAATGGAATAAAGCATTACGCCCGCACCCATGTCGGTTTTCACATCGCCACTCTTTGCATCGTAATTTCCTTTCTGAAAATTTTTTGCATTATCCAGGACTGTGGTATCAACGTTCGCACCTTTTTCTTTTGCTGTTTCTAACGCGTTGGTAGCAAAAGCAGACTGAAGCACACCTGCCCATCCTGATCCGCTAAAGCTTCCGTCTGCTTGTACCACCATTTGAATTTTTCTCACGCATTTATTATTGCATTTCTCCACCCGTGCTTTTAATTCGGGATTATTGTTGATTACATCAAGTAGATTGGTGAAGAATTGAGAAGAGAGTATAACATCGATATTGCTTCCAAGCTTTATCTGCGGTTGTGTTCCGGTTTGCGAAGTGATGCGCTCATCACGGTCTGATGCATTCTCTACTGTTATCAGCAAGTAATTAATAGCGCGATTCAGATTGGAAGAATATTTTCCAGAGGTTGGTGTGTTGTTGCAACGTAACAAAGCCATCGATACCATCGCTGTAGAAGCGGGATCTGATTTTACTTCATGAGGATTCATGACTTCCTGGTGAGCATGTGTACCGGAGCCCCAACCCCCATCCGGTAACTGTGCCTGCGCCATCCATTGAAGGGCCTCATCAATGGATGATACTACTTTAACGGGTGTAGGATAAACGAAATTTGAATCGATAGGCTCTTCTCCGAAAACGGTTTTGAAGACACATCCTTTTGAAGAATCAACGTGATGGTGTTCTGCCATCACAGTGGGTGCTGCTGCAGGGTCTTGGTTAGGGATTCTTGTTGCGAAACGATCTTTTCTGCTTCCGATGAATGTTACAGCGAACACAATCGTAATTCCTGAAACCAGGATGAGAAGAAGAGCAAGGGTGAAGAAAATTTTTTTCGTTTTCATAGACAGAATGATTTTAGTGAAATGAAATGCGGATTTGAAAACGAAAGAGAGATGCAAGAAATATTTCTAATCCATAATTTAAAGTTTAAAGAAATGTTAAGGTGGAAGTGGATTTACAGAAGTCTTATGGAATAATAACAAGCTTCTCCCGGGGAACGATTGAATCAGGCTATCAGTCTCCAATAATCTGTCGTTCCGTTTTTGTTTTCAAATCCTGGATATATACCGCATGTTTCTTTTCCCTCTCTGCTGCATAGAGTGCAAGCTTCTCATCGGAGGAGACACTAATGCTGTAAATTGTTCCTGATAATGTCAGCACAGGTTCAGAAGATTTTTTATCAACGGACATTTTGTAAAGGATAACGGACTGATCTTTTTTGGTGATATAATAAATTGTTTTTCCATCATGAGACCAGGTGAGTGCAACTTCAGGTCCGATGTTTGCGACAAGTGTGTGCTGATTTGATCCGTCATCATCCATGATCATTAACTCTGCTGATTTCTGTTTCTCTTCCATTTCTTCCTTCGTAATATCCTTCCATTGCTTATGAATTGACAGTGATCGCTGGAAAAGAATTTTCTTCCCATCCGGAGACCATTGAGGAGAAGAGCAATCGTATTTCTCAGAAGAAGTGAGCTTGGTAAATCCGGTTCCATCAGGATTCATTACAGCAATTTCATTGGGTACTGTATTCAGAGGCTTGGAATCAAAAGCGATTTTGTTTTGGGAAGACCATGAAGGTTCATACGCATCCAAACCCGGAGTGGACAATTGTTTCTGATCTCGGCCCTTACTTGAGTTGGTAAAAAGTTGCATTGGATGATCGCTTCCATAATAGACCAAATGCTTTCCGTCCCCCGACCACGAGGGCTGACCATAGTCAAATAAGGTGTCCGTAATTTTTCTGATGTTGCTGCCATCCGGTGACATTGCAAAAATGGAAGACTTGCCTCCAACTCTGTTTGATTCGAAAACGATGGAAGAACCATCGGGTGACCATTGCGGGTTATAGTAGTAAATGGCCTTGCCGGTACTTTGACAGAAAGCTGCATGAGAAATGGTGAGGCAAATACCTAGCGTGAGTAATCCTTTTACGAATGTTTTCATGGTAATTGGAAATAGTCATTCAAAGCTACGAGGTGAATGGACTTTTGCTTGATGAATTCGACATAAGTTATTGCTCTCCGCAATTTTTGAAACGAGACAGAGATAGCGATCCAATTCATTCGTCAAGTGAAATCTACGATTCAGCAAAAAAATTTAACCTCAATGTGATTATATAGAATCTTTGTGACTCGGTGATTCCCCGCCTTATATCACCATTCAAATCTTTTAACAACTTCTGCCATGAAAACAAATTTTACATTTCCATTATTAAGGATCAGCTATGGGGCTATCAAGCCTCATATGCTGATGCTCTTTCTTTTTATCTCTGCCTACTCTAATGCACAAGTGAATACGGAATGGATACAATATTATTCCAGCAATTTTCAGCTCGTTGATTACGGCAGAAAGATTAAAATAGATGCTGCAGGCAATGTGTACATCGGTGGTCATTCGAAGATTGATGACCAGGGAAATTCAAAAGTGACGATACTGAAATATGACGCCTCCGGATTATTGTTGTGGGTTTACAACAATACAAACACCGCAGACATTCTTGAAGATATGGTCCTCGATGATGAAGGAAACATTTTTTATGCAGGCGAACGATGGGAAACAGGAACATCTGAGTGGGATTTGCTTACCGTGAAAGTGAATACAGATGGCGATTCAGTTTGGACCGGCGTATATGATGGCGATGGTTTTGGACTTGGGTGGGATTATGGTATGGCGCTAACGCTGGATGCATCAGGCAACGTATATACACTTGGTTACGGTGCAGCGCCATCGTTCAACGGATACGATTATGAGATTGTGAAATACAATGCTGATGGTGAACAGCAATGGGAAGCAAATTGGTCGAATCCCGATAACCAGGGAATGCAAGCAAATTATTTCAATAGTGCATACCGCATTGAGACCGATCATAATGGTTCTGTGTTCGTAAGTGGTTATGCTTACAACGGAACAACAGATGAAATTGCTTTGCTGAAATATTCTTCTGACGGAAATTTTATTTGGCAGAAAACGTATGACACTAAAACCAATTGGCCGGAAATCTGGGACAACAGGAATTTTATGAAGATCGATTCTTCAAATAACATTTACCTCGCCGGCAATGTGATGGATTCCACACAGCGTAGTGATATCCTTCTTATCAAATACAATAATGATGGATCGTTGTTATGGTCAACCACATGGAACTCTTCCGGAAACGACAGCGATTATGTGAGCGGTGACTTTTATGATGAAGAAGGACTGGCGTTCGATCATCATGGAAATATTTTCGTTTCCGGCACTACGTCGACTGACGTTTGGTTTAGAGAAAACATTATCACACTGAAGTACTCCGGTGACGGCGACCTATTGTGGCAGAACAGCTTTAATGGTGTCGGTAATGATGAAGATCGCCCTTACAGCATCACTTCAGATAATGCAGGCAACGCTTATGTCTGCGGCACTACTGCCAATTCACATGGTATAGGTGTGATGGATTACATCACCTTCAAGCTTAATGGGGAAACCGGACTTCAGGAGTGGAAGGAAACATTTAATGGTGCTGCTGATTTTTATGATCAGGCACACTCGATTGCAGTGGATGATCAAAACAATGTTTACGTAACCGGCTACAGTGGTACGAATAACGATCCCTTCGATTTTCATGCGCGTATCGCCACGATAAAATACTCGCAGTTGAACACAGGTGTTGTTACTGTGAATTCAGAAATCGCGGCAACAGTATTTCCCAATCCTGTTTCGGAGGTAATGAATATTCACTTTGTTCTTCCTATTTCTACCAATGTATCTCTCTACCTTACTAATGAGTTGGGGGAGATAATTGGAAATCGCCTGGAAGAAACATTACAGTCAGGAACTCATGATCTGAAAATGAATATTCATTCCATTCCCAATGGCATTTACCATTTGGTACTTATTGAGAAGGGAAGTATTCATGAGCAAAATGTTTTTGTCATTCATTAGTGAGTGACTGAGAAGAGCATCACGTGTTCGCATCGTGATTAATTGGATTTGGTAAGGTTAGGGATGAATGCTGAAAGCAAAGGGGTTTTATTCATCTCTTTCCTTTACCAGATGAAAAAATGGTTTTTTAAATGGCAATAAGCTTAACGATTAGCTTTGTTCATCCTGAAGCGGCGCATCATGCATAAAGCAGTTGAAGCGATCTTACGATATAAAATCCTTCACATACTTTTTTGGGTTGTAAAAACAATTCTTCTCGTTCATGAGCTGCACGTAAACTTCCCGAAAGAAGGAATCGTCAACTATATAGACGCGCTTAACATTACCGTTTTTCAGATGATCTGTGTTTACACTTCGATCTATGTGCTTATTCCACGGTTGTTTGCAAAAGAGAAATACACCCAATTCATTATTGCCGTATTTACCCTCATTGCTTTGTGTTCTTTAGGAAATGTCCTTACGCAGACCGCTTACCTGCAGTTCATTTTCTTGCCTGACCGTACATTTTCCGGTTCAACGTTATTTGTTACCTATCTGAGTGAATTCGTTGACACGTCGATCATGGCAATTGTGTTTATAGGAATCTATCTTGTGTATCATTTATACATCCGTGATCAGAAAAATAAAATGCTTGAGCGTGAACGACTGGAAACAGAGCTGAACTTCTTAAAAGCACAAATCAATCCGCACTTTTTGTTTAATGCACTGAACAGCATTTATGTTTTGATGAAGGAAGATGTGAATCTCTCTGAAGAAATTCTTTTAAAGTTTTCTGATTTGCTTCGTTACCAGCTTTACGATTGCAGCACCAATGAAACTACCATCGAGAAAGAAATTGAGTTTTTAAAAAATTACATCGCATTGGAAAACGTGAGGAACGGAGAGAATACGAAAGTCAACTTCAACATTCCCGAAAAAAACATGTATGTAAAAGTTGCACCTTATATTCTTATACCCTTTGTTGAAAATGCATTCAAGCACATCTCGCATTACAAGGATCGGGAGAACAGGATTGACATTGATATTGCTTGCGAAAGAGGGTCTCTCGATTTTTCGATCTCAAATACATTCGAGAACAATGTGCAATCGATGCGGAACAATAACAAAGGAATTGGTTTGCGCAATGTGAAAAGGAGACTTGAGCTACTCTACTTTCAAAAGCATACGTTGCAAATAAGTAAGGAGAAAGATCATTTTACTGTTGGACTCACACTTATCACGGATGAAAATTAATTGCATCGTTATCGATGACGAACAATTGGCAAGGAAAGGCCTTTCCAATCTTATAAAAGAAGTTTCCTTTCTGAATCTTGCCGGTGTTTTCTCAAATCCTCTCGAAGCGCTAAGTGTGATCAAGGAAGAAAATATCGATCTGATGTTCCTGGATATTCACATGCCTAAAATGTCAGGTCTTGAATTGCTGAAATCACTTTCAAATCCACCGCTTACCATTATTACCACTGCGTATTCAAACCATGCGCTGGAAGGATATGAATTGAATGTCACGGATTACTTATTGAAACCAATTCCATTTGATCGGTTTATCAAAGCAGTGAATAAGATTAAGGACTATGTAGAATTGAAATCAAAAATTGCGGAGGGAAAGAAAAGTGAAGATTACTTTTTCCTCAAGTGCGAAAACCGGCTCGAAAAAATAATGTATGATGAAGTGCTCTTTGTGGAAGCGCTCCAGAATTATGTGATAATACACACTGCAGTGAAGAAATATATCAGTTATCTAACCCTCAAATCTGTCGAAGAATATTTACCTCCTGACCGGTTTCTAAAAGTCCACAAGTCATACATAATTTCACTTTCCAGGATCGATAGCATCGCTGGCAGAGAAATAAAGATCGGTGAACACACAATCAGTATCAGTGCTTCTAATAAGGATGAAATACTTAACACGATTTTAAAAAATCGGCTGCTCAAGAGATAACCAGGGTTCATATAGCCTCTACTGCTTGAATCACATAACTATCTACAGTGTGATCTATTCCTTTTAATGTAAGCGATCTCTTCGATAAGTCAGGAAAATCATCTCTTGTTTCTTTGTATACTTCTTCTGTGATAAGAATCTCACCAGCCCGTGCTGCACCTTGCAACCGCGATGCAAGATTTACAACGGGGCCAATGACCGTGAAATCTTTATAGGCAGTTCCTACTTCTCCTATTGAACAATTACCTGTGTGAATTCCGATTCCAACACCAAGAGAGTGCTCACTCTCAAGACCTAATTCACTTCTTAGGGTGCGGCAGTTCTCTTGCAATTGCATCGCAGCCATCACTGCATTCTTCGCGTGATCTTGCCGCATCAATGGAAAATTAAAAACGGCAAGTACCGCGTCGCCAATAAATTTATTGATGATGCCTTCGCGTTCCCAAATGGCTGCAGCACACTGATCGTAGAATTGTTGCAGAAATGAATTCATGGTTGAGGCCTCCACTTGTTGAGATAATCCTGTATATCCCCGCAAATCGGCGAAGAGAATTGTCGTGTCTATTGAAATTTGCTTCTGTTTTTTTACGTGCGTGAATTTGCTCTCACAGATGGTGCAGAGATTCGGATGCATCTGGCTTTTCTTGATACCAAGTGGTTTGAAAAAAATACTCAGCGGCCCTCGAATAGGAATTGGGACGTGCCTTTGTTCCCAGCAGCCCTGGCATATCGTCGTTTCTTTCATCAGTCTTCATCTTAAAAAATTCAAAGCTACATACTAAGGGCTCAACTGACCTATTCATTATTATTTACTTTGATCGAGATCAAATACAAAGAAGAATGGAGTTGCAAATCTTCGCTGATGTTGCATATCAATAGTAAAATAAAATGAAGCGGTTAACTTTGAATGAGAGAACCAAATTAAACACCACTTTCAATCGTGTCAAAGTCATCTCAAACTTTCAAACGGATCATTGTCTGTAGTGACGGAACATGGAATCGTCCCGGAATAAAAGATGGTGATAAAGATGTTGAGAGCAACGTTCAGATTATTTACAAGTGTATTGCAAAAAAAAGCAACGATGGTGTTAGGCAGGTAAAAGCGTACGATTCAGGCGTGGGTAGTAGCACCTACAGTTGGAAGGATAAAATTTTCGGCGGAATTGCCGGAGATGGAATTGATAAAAAGATCAAGGATCTCTACACGTTCATTTTAATGAATTATGAAAAGGGAGATCAGATTTATTTGTTCGGTTTCAGTCGTGGAGCATACACCGTTAGAAGTTTGGCCGGCTTCGTTCGCAACTGCGGAATACTAACAATGGAGGTAACTCCAATGCAGTTAGATGCGCACATTTTAACTCCACAACCGCAACCTCTTTCTGGGATGTAATCCAAAATTCTCATTTCAAAGGGAGAAGTTATTTCTACAAAGTTGAAATACTGAGAAACATCTTCTAACGGAACTGCTGTTTGTTTGACGGTTGAGCAGCTCACAATCAAGAAGCTTATGAATAAAAATAATCCAACAATTTTTTTTTCCGCTGCTCAATTAATTTCCTTTTATACCATAATCGTGATGATAGTAAACGCTTACAGAATCTGAGGGAAGCGTTCTCATGTATATCAAATTTTTCTTTTTATCCAGTCTTTCGATAATTGCACGTGGCAAGCTGTTTTTAAATATGGTATCATGTCTTAATTGATAGGGACCGTCACGATCAAAAATTAGAAAATCGCCTTGGCCCAATCGAACTCCTGAATCATGAGTCCACCATCTATCTTTAACATAAGCAAGGTCTACACTTTGGCATCCCAGAGACAGAAGTAATAGAATAATGGTAATTGTCTTCATGTGTTCATTAACTGTAGGCTGACTTAATTTTTTCAATACTTGTTGTTAAGCCATTTAATATTCCTTCCTCGGACATAAGCCACTCAAGCGGGCTGTCTGCTTCAAAACTCACTTTTCTAATCTTTATTACTTCATCCAATACATCTTTATCGATTTCATAACCATGAATTGACCGGGTCAAAACAATTTTCACTTTGAAACCTTTCTTATTCTTTTTTACCATTAATCCTCTAATATACTCGTCAGAAATATCAAAGGGAATAAAACACTCAGTATTACACTTTAAGATTCTGCTCTGAATGTATTTTACGAATTCGATAGCAGCATCCAATTTTAAATTTGTTATGCTTCGTTCGGTAGAATTTTCCACTTCATCCGGAAGTTTCAAAAAGTCAGATATGTAATAACTATCAGCAGTAAGAAGCAAGGTGGGTGTTTCAATCCGCAAGAAAAGATCGGAATGACTATTTGCAAGCTCATCGAATAAAATTCGAATCATAAATTGTCTATCAGGCTTTCACAAGACTTAAAAGACCAAAGGAATTTCAAAACCTACTTGCTTTTCTCCATTGTCAAACTCTTGTCCCTTTATACTCATGTATGTTTTGCCATTTTTCTCAAGTCGGCCAATTGTAACTTTATATTGCTTCGCTTTTAAGGTTTGTAAATCTTGCAATGCATCCAAGCTGATGTCTTTAGGTTCTTCATATCTCCATGTGTAACCCTTCCATTTGCTTTTTAAACCGGTTGAATCATCTACTACATTATCCGTATCGGCAAAAGCAAGTTCATATTTCCCAACATTCACCTCGTTTGTTTTCAAATTTATTTTGACAAGTTCAAGCAATTTTAATCTGCCGTTCGCCTTGAATTGTATGATGTCATTTTCATTTTCAATTCTAAAACTTGCTGTACCCGATGAAACAAGTTCAATGTTACTCATGTATCGTTGTAGCTCATTAAATTCTTCCTCTGTTATACCCATGTTTGGATGATAGGGCATAGGTTGTCCTGGCTCCACTGTTTTTGAATATTGAGCAAACCACTCCCAGTTTTTTTGAATGCCTTCCCGAAACTTCCTCGTCAATTCAGCTTGTCTTGGACTTTGAATTACACTATCCATAATATCAGCCGTAAACTTACCTTCAGGTAGCAGGTTTATAACGTCCTTCGTTATGTCTCCCGACAGTTGAGGCCGCATGTCTGAGGTTTGTGATTTACCACAACTTGTTAATAGAATCAGAGCAGCTAAAAGTTTATAAAGTCGATGCATTGACATTCTTTACTAAATTGTTTTGTTACGCCTTTGTCGGTCGCCGGACCGACAAGCTTATTGATTACATTTTGTGGTTAATAATGAAGAGAATAATAAACTGTGGTAGAATTGTCATCAAGAAAAATATTCCTAGTCCCGGTTGAAAATCTTGGATCGGTTGAATCAGAGTTAGAGCTCCATCGAAGAAATAAAGTGAAGCAATTAACAATGATAGTCCATTCAATACTTTCAGAAAGGTTCTGTTTTTGACAAAGACTATTAAGGGGAATAGAATATAAATGGGCAGTAGAAGAATTTTCGTTTCCATTTCCTCAATAAGATAGATTGAGTGCCAGCCTGAATCTAAATTATTCTCAGCTTGATTCCAGGATTCACCCAGAGGCAGAATTAAAATCAGGAGAAGTGTGAAGGAGATAGAAATAATTATTACTGTTCTAATTAATCTCAAGTTCATACCTGGTTATTTATTTTTCGTCTTTGTTGGTCATCTCAATATTAATAATCGCAACAGGGATACTCAAAATCGAATTGCATTCTTGCATTGTGAATCTCTAATCTAGTCGAATCCTTCTCCTTAATAAGCGTATCACCCTCTGATATGCTGTCCCAAGTTTCTCTATACTGTAAACAAGTACAAAATCTTAAGGTGTCAATTGAATCGTTGAATTGTTTTATTGTGATGTCTGCCTCACAATTCTTATTTACTGACTTGTAAATCACAATTCCTGCAATCTCAATTGGCTTAATTTCTTTTTCTATCCATGAGCGACAAGAAAATGGCGGATAAGGACAAGCGGATAAAAAAAATGAAAGAATAACAATAGAATAAATTGTTGCACTCTTTATTGATTTATTCATTCCATTCGTGCCAGTGTCTAACGGACGCGGTACACCTCTCAAAGCTATCAAAAAACACCACCGAGTCAAGACTCCACCACCCGCGAAAGCAATCCTTTCAATCACCTTACCTTTTCTACCATTCGGTAAAGCGAAACTAACACCCCTTCTGGCGCCAGTCTTAGTCGAGCATGATGCATGAGCCAGACTGGTGCCGCACAAGTCTGGCTACCCTCGATCCTCTTCTAAGACTTGCGCGAGTCACTGTGGGATAGCAGAGAAACCATTCATGAATTAGTTATCTTCGATTAATATTTAATTTATGATGCGCGCAATATTTACAGTCTTGGTGATAGCAAGTATAGTGTCGGCTTGCATCACAATAAGTATTGCGCAAACATCGCTAAGCAATGATTCTTCCAATTGTCAGCATGACAATGTAATCAGCACTGATCCTCTTTTCACTGCTGCGGGTTACATCAACGGTAGTTACGAGAGAGCCATTTCGAGAAAATTCAGCTTACATTTTTCTGCGTATTATAGTTTTAAAAATCTTGATGAGGCGCTGTTTTCAAGTACCAATTTTTTCTTCACGCATGCACAGTTGAGGTTTTATCCATTCGGGAAGGCACCCAAAGGTTTTTTTGTTGCTCCTTATTTGCTTTACGGTATCTGCTTCTATCAAACAAGGCCATTCTATGATTATGGATACACATTTCCTTCTCAACCTGGAAGTGTGAGTTCAATCTCACCCGGAGTGGCTGCAGGGTATAAATTCATTATTGAAAAAAGAATTGCTCTCGAGATTTTCTACGGAGCAGGTCCAAACTTTCACTGGGGTGATAATAACGGATACGCTAACAGTCTTCCGATTGCAGAGAAGTGGATTGTCACCGGTATTGCAGGGATTGGTTATTCCTTCAGGTAGGCAGGATTTTTACCTGTGGTTGGTGCGGACACCATCCACAAGGAAAAATTACCTTTCATAAATAATGAAATTCATTTCCTGGATCGCTTATGCTGCCGAGGCTCTTCCAATCTTCTCTTAGGAAATAATAACTTTGTTTTAGAGTAAGAGAAAATCAACTCACTAAAACAATTCCCTCCATGCAAAAGACTTTTTCGCTTATCACACTTCTTCTATTCATCTTCATTGCTCAATTCAGCTATTCACAAACGGATACGGAAGGCAGCAAGGACAAGAATCGTGAATTCGGATTTCACCTCGGCGTTAACTGGAATAACCCTACCGTGGATGAAAAAGAATTTGTCTCCTCAAGTCGTGTGGGTTATCAATTAGGAGTGTTTTACCGGCAGGGACGCTATGTGTACGGAGAAACAGGATTGTATTATCTTCATTTCTCCAGTGATCTTGCATCGGTAAGCACCTCTTCCATTGGTCCGCTCAATTATTCTACTATCGCATTGCCCTTGCTTGTAGGTGTGCGACCGATTCCCAGCGAGCAAAGGGTGCTTAACGTTCGTGTGTTCGGAGGAACGTGGCTGGGTTATGTGATCAGCGGTAAGTACGAAACTCAGAACCTCGATTATGATGCATTCAAGAAGTTCCAGCTTGATCCTACCATTGGTGCAGGTGTTGATGTGCTCCTTGTTCATGCCGCAGTCGGATATGCATATGGCTTGAGCAATATTCTCAAGGATTACAAGTCGCATCCTAATTACCTCTACTTATTCCTGGGGCTGGGATTTTAGAAATTGGTTTAACGTTGTTGGTTCCTGACCAACTGCGCTGCTTGCAAATCATTCAGTCTTCTTTCTTGTATTACTGATTGGCAGCACTATCATCAACCGATGTGTTATCTTCAGCTACCTGTGGTCTCAAATAATCTCTTGATGGTTTCATAAGAATGAGTACAAGAAGAATGACGCTTATAAAAGGAATTCCTCTGCTTAGTGCAATCAACAAATCCAGTACAACCACAATAATGAGTGGTGTGTATTTTCTCTTCCTGATAAACATCAACCCAAGTGCTGAGAGTGCGAAAGGAAAGATCAGCGTTCCTGTGAGTAGACCAAGGGAATAATTGAATTCATTGGATACTAGATACATGTTAGAACACCAACCGCAGCAAATGATCGGTGTAGACACCGATCACAGGTTTAAATTATTCCTTCACCAACTTTCCATTCTTAATCGTCTTCAGATCATCACCGTTTCTGATTTCGTAGAAGTACATGCCGGAAGAAAGATGCTGAGTAGAAACAGTCATGGTTCGCGTAAACTTTTCTTCAACCTCCTTATTTGCGACTGCATCATAAACAGTAACGATTGATTCAATGCCTGAGTTGTTTTGAACAGTGAGCTGGTCAGAAAAGAGTGTTGGGAAAATTGAAATGTCTGAACTCAGTAAATCATCAACACCGGTGACGTCAACAAAAAGGGAAGAAGAATTTTGACAGCCGCTTTCATTAGTAATGATTACGGTATACAGTCCTGATTCCGTTACGGTGTACGATTGATTCGTTGCTCCCGGGATATTCGTTGCATCTAACTGCCACTGATATTCCTCCGCAGGACTGGATGTGAGCACGAATCCATTTTGAGTGATGGAAGGGAAAGCAGGCGTTGCCAGTACAGTTACATAGTCATCAAGAGTTAGCGTATCGCTTCCGTTAGTGATCAAAGTCACATCATAAACACCCGGCGTCTGATAACAGATCTGCGTGGGATTCTGATCGGTGGATGAAGAAGGTGTTCCGCCGGGAAATTCCCACAACCACGAAGTAGGATTGTTTAATGACTGATCAAAGAAGTCAATACAGAATTTCTCACACACATCAGTATCTGATGCTGAAAAATCTGTTTGTGATGAAGAAGTGATGGAAACATCATCGATCCATGCATCTGCCGCACCCGGATCAGCAACAGAGAATAAAAGTGCAATGCTGGTGCAGGCGGGTCCGGTGGTGAACGAGTAAGAGTATTGAGTCCACGTTAACGGTGTGTATTGCATAAAAGTGTCGATCACTTCATTCGTAGGACTGAATTGCTCCACCTGTATGTAAGCCGATCCCGATCCGTAGCCGCCGTAGCGCAAACTGTTTCCTGACTGCAGGAAGAATTGCAGTGTGTACGTGGTATTTGCCTCCACAGAAATTATTTGTATGGCCCGGTCATAACCGAATCCGCCGCTGGAAAATCTTTCCAGCACAGTGGGATCCGAAGCTTGGAATTCACGTGACTTGAAGTCGCGGC